>ERZ1026854.535-NODE-535-length-26608-cov-6.581479_pt1 | contig 26608 bp, 24 predicted proteins | sample MGYA00380157_ERZ1026854 | MGnify/ENA primary metagenome ERZ1026854 (study PRJEB33269, sample SAMEA4719793) | human gut metagenome | biome: human-associated habitat; feature: organic feature; material: feces | place: Cameroon | collected 2013-10 ... | reverse complement strand
TGTGAAAATAGGAGGCAAATGCCTTTTATGATTAGCATTTACCTCCTACCCGATTAAGGTCTGTTACAGGTAGAAGGAGGGTTTGAACGAAGATAACAACAAAAAATATAGGAGACAAAACTTATGGAAATGAAGGACATTTTGAACAGAATGTTGAATCATGAGGAACTTTCCCGTGAGGAAACCAAGAACATCATCGTTGGCATCACAAAGAGTGAGTTCCCCGAAGAACAGATCACAGCCTTGCTTACAGGCTTGCAGATGCGTGGTGTGACCGTGGACGAGTTGTTGGGCTTTCGTGACGGAATTCTGGCGACAGGAGTTCCTGCCATCCTCGACTGCGACAGATATATAGACGTAGTAGGAACGGGAGGCGACCGTAAGAATACATTCAATATTTCTACCACCTCGTGCTTCGTCATAGCAGGAGCCGGATATAGGGTGGCCAAACATGGAAACTATGCCGCCACATCGGTGAGTGGAGCTTCCAATGTGATTCAGAATCATGGAGTACATTTCACTGACGATCTCGACAAACTCAACCGCTCCATCAATGAGGCTGGTATCGTGTACCTTCATGCACAGTTGTTTGCCAAGGCGATGAAGTTTGTCGGTCCTATTCGCAAGGCCTTGCAGTTTCCTACCGTCTTCAATCTCTTAGGTCCTTTGGTCAACCCCAGCCAGCCTTCGTGTCAGTTGCTCGGAGTTGCCAATCTCGACCAGATGCGCCTCTATAACCAGGTATATCAGAAGATCGGCATCGACTATGGCATCGTCAACAGTATAGATGGATATGATGAGATTTCGCTGACCAGTGACTTCAAGGTAACAACCAACGACTATGAGCGCATCTTCAAACCTCAAGACTTAGGTTTCAAGACAGCCAAACCGGAAGAGGTTAGAGGTGGAGCTACCGAAGAGGAGGCAAAGGACATCTTTGATGCCGTACTTGAAAACAGAGCACTTCCTGCCCAGAAGAATATCGTTTTGGCTAATGCAGCCTTCGGTATTCAGGTGATGGAGAAGGGCAAGAAGAGCATTGAGGAGTGTGTGGAAATAGCACGCGAGAGTATAGACTCGGGCAAGGCACTTGCCACCTTCAAGAAATTTGTGGAACTGAATAGTTAAAGGTAAAAAGGTAAAAAAGTAAAAAGGTAGAACATGGCTGATATATTAGAAGAAATCGTAGCTCATAAGCGAATAGAGATGGAGCAGCGCAAGCGCTTCATATCTCCACGCCAGATGGTAACGCTGACCGACAGGAAGATAAAGGCTGACGAGGGACTTACCCCAGGAGGCAGCATGCGTGACGCCTTGATGTCATCATCCACAGGTATTATTGCCGAGTTCAAGCGCAAGTCGCCCAGCAAGGGATGGATCAAGAAAGAAGGCAAGGCGAGCGTTATTCCTTTGGGCTATCAGCAGAATGGAGCTTCGGCATTGAGTATTCTTACCGATATCGACTATTTCGGAGGCTACGACGAGTATATACAGGAGGCCCGCCATGTGGGTGTTACCTTACCTATATTATATAAGAACTTCGTCGTAGAGGAATATCAGCTTTTGCAAGCCCGCTATTGTGGTGCTTCGGCTGTGCTTCTGATTGCTGCCTGTCTGACAAAGCAGGAATGTAAAGATCTTCTGAATATGGCGCATCAGTTGGGACTGGAAGTCTTGTTGGAGATGCATAACGCCCAGGACTTCGAATATGCTGAGTTGGAACCCGATATGTATGGCATCAACAACCGCAACCTCGGAACTTTCGTTACGGATGTGGAGAACTGTTTCCGCCTGGCAGAACAGTTGCCCAAGGATGTATGCAGAGTGAGCGAAAGCGGTATCTCCAATCCGGAAGTTGTCAGAAGACTTCGTGAGGAAGGCGGTTTCAGAGGCTTCCTGATGGGAGAGCAGTTTATGAAACAGGCCGACCCGGGCATAGCCCTGAATGAGTTTATAGCCAATTTGTAATTTTAAAAGTAGAACCGTCTTTAAAGCATCATGATTATAAAGGTATGTGGCATGCGCGATGCCGACAACATTCGCGATATTTCTGCACTGGGAGTCGACATGATAGGACTGATTTTCTATCCTCCGTCACCCCGATATGTGCAGCAGTTCAGCAGTGGGGCTGGTATTATTCCCGACTATGCACCCGACATGGGAAAGACACCACTCAGGGTGGGTGTCTTTGTAGACGATATGCCTCAGAATATAGTGACAAGAGTCTATAATTACAAACTCGACTATATTCAGTTGCACGGCAACGAACCACGCGAGACATTGGAGAACCTGCGTGCCACTATCGACCCCGATATCAAACCCAAAATCAAGATCATCAAGGCCATCAGTGTAAGTTCGGCCGAAGACATTAAAAAATATAAGGAATATGTAGGAGCTGCCGACCTCTTCCTCTTCGACACCAAATGTAAGACTGTGGGTGGAAGTGGTGAGCAGTTTGATTGGCAAGTCCTGCAGGCTTATGATGGCGATGTGCCATTCCTACTGAGTGGTGGCATCGGACCCGATGATGCAGAGCGTATCAAGAACTTTCATCATCCCAAGTGCATAGGCATCGACCTCAACTCGAAGTTCGAGATTGAGCCAGCACTCAAAGATGTAGAGAAACTCAAGCAATTCCTTGTAAAGGTAAAAAGGTAAAAAGGCTTTTTAATGGTAAAAAGGTAAAAAAGTAAACAATGAACAAGATAAATCAACTATTTGAAAGTCGTAAAGACCGCAAGCTGCTGAGCTTGTATTTCTGTGCCGGTTGTCCCACTCTCGAAGGCACGGGCGATGTCATCAAGGCAATGGAACGTCATGGCATCGATATGATAGAGGTGGGCATACCTTTCAGTGACCCTTTGGCCGACGGACCAGTCATTCAGAGTGCCGGAACGCGGGCTCTGAAGAACGGTATGACCGTGAAGACTCTCTTCGGACAACTGAAAGCCATCAAGGGCGAAGTAAGCCTTCCTCTTGTGCTGATGGGCTATCTCAACCCAATCATGCACTTTGGCATCGAGGCTTTTTTCAAAGAATGTGTTGAGGCTGGAGTGAGTGGAACCATTATTCCCGACCTGCCTTTCGACGACTATCTCAAGGTGGTGAAACCTATAGCCGACAAGTATGACATTCGTGTCATCATGATGATAACTCCAGAAACCAGCGAGGAGCGAATCCGCTTTATCGACGAGAATACCGACGGTTTTATCTATATGGTCAGTTCGGCAAGTATCACTGGCGCTCAAAGCAGTTTCGGAGATGCCAAGCTCGCTTACTTCAACCATATCAACGGTATGAAACTTCGCAATCCCCGAATGATAGGTTTCGGTATCAGCAACAAGCAGACTCTCACCAGTGCCCAGGACAATGCAGCGGGAGCCATCATTGGAAGCAAGTTTGTTACCTTGCTCAATGAGACACTCGATCCAGACAAGGCACTCGATGAACTCTTTGAGGCACTGAAAAAATAAGTGAAGAGTGAAGAACGAAGGGTGAAGAATTCATCTGTTTCGTTTGTGGCACAAGGGCGAAAGTCTAATTTAATATTTAACATTTAACTCACGATGTATCAAGTTGACGATAAAGGATTTTTTGGAAAATTCGGTGGCGCATACGTGCCAGAGATATTATATAAATGTGTGACAGAACTGCAGCAGGCCTACAAGCCTATCATTGAGAGCGAGGAGTTCAAGAAAGAATATCATCAGTTGCTCAGAGACTATGTTGGCCGTCCTTCACCTCTCTATTATGCCAAACGCATGAGCGAGAAATATGGTTGCCAGCTCTATCTGAAGCGTGAGGACCTGAACCATACAGGAGCACACAAGATCAACAATACCATCGGCCAGATTCTGATGGCAAAGAAGATGGGCAAGACCCGTATTATCGCCGAGACAGGAGCCGGTCAGCATGGTGTGGCAACAGCCACCGTCTGTGCCTTGATGGATATGAAGTGCGAAATCTTTATGGGTGCTACAGATGTGGAGCGTCAGCACACCAATGTGGAGCGTATGAAGATGTTGGGTGCCAAGGTGAATCCCGTGCGCACGGGCAACATGACCTTGAGTGATGCCTGTTCGGAGGCTATACGTGACTGGTGTTGTCATCCACAAGATACTTTCTATATCGTAGGAAGCACCATGGGACCTCATCCTTATCCAGACATTGTGGCAAAGATGCAGAGTGTCATCTCCGAGGAACTGAAATGGCAGTTGCAGGAAAAGGTGGGTCGCGATTATCCCGATTACCTCATCGCCTGTGTGGGCGGAGGCAGCAATGCGGCAGGTACCATTTATCATTATATTGATGATGAGCGCGTTCAGATTTATCTTGCCGAGGCAGCAGGACATGGAATCGACACCAACTATACAGCAGCTACCATACATTGCGGAACAGAAGGTATTATCCACGGAGCGAGAACACTCGTGATGCAGACCGAGGACGGACAGATAGAGGAAGCTTTTACCATCAGCGCAGGTCTTGACTATCCTGGTATCGGACCCATGCATGCCGACTTGGCAACCCGTGGGCGCAGTCATGTGCTTGCCATCAAGGACGACGAGGCTATCTATGCCGGTTATGAGTTGACAGGTATGGAGGGAATCATCCCAGCCATAGAGAGTGCTCATGCTGTGGCAGCGCTGAAGAAAATGAAGTTCAAGAAAGACGATGTCGTTGTCCTGACAGTGAGCGGTCGAGGTGACAAGGATGTTGAAACTTATTTGTCTCATAAAGAAATGGCAGGAGAATATGGCAACTTTTAATTATACGACCCAAACACGTAAGATTCTTGCTGACCTCTATACACCGGTGGGAGTCTATATGCGATTACGAGATATTTATCCACAGTCGGCGTTGATGGAGAGCTCCGACTATCATGGTACAGAGAACTCGCGTTCCTTCATCGGTGTGCACCCCATAGCAAGTATCGCCGTAGGACATGGAGTGGTGACAGCCACCTATCCCGACGGAAGAGTGGAGGAAAAAGAGTTGCCCGCCTTCGGTGAGGGCAAAGGAGAAGAATGCAAACTCGCCATCTCGAAAGCCTTCAATGACTTTATCCAGGCTTTCCATGTAGAGGGGGAGGGCAGTGAGTGCTGCGGTCTGTATGGTTTCACAACCTTTAATGCCGTGCGCTACTTCGAGAACATTCCCGTGAAGGATACGACGATGGAGAAGAACGATGCACCGGATATATATTATATTATGTATAAGAATATCATCGTCTTCGACCATTTCAACAACACCATGCAGCTCATCACCCTCGGTGAGGAGGCAGAGCTCGATGCGCTCATGAAAGCCATCAACAAGGCCAATGTGAAACCTTACGATTTCCATCCTGTAGGCGAGACTACTTCCACCCTTACCGATGAGGAGCATAAGGCCAATATCCGCCGTTGCATACAGCATTGTCTGAGAGGCGATGTGTTCCAGATTGTGGTAAGCCGCAGGTTTGTGCAGAAATATGAGGGCGATGACTTCAAACTCTATCGAGCCCTTCGCAGCATCAATCCGTCGCCTTATCTTTTCTACTTCGACTTTGGCGGTTTCCGCATCTTCGGCTCATCGCCCGAGACCCACAACCGCATTGTCGGTGACAAGGCTTTAATCGACCCAATAGCAGGAACCACCAAGCGTACAGGCAACATGGAGCAAGACCGCAAGGCAGCAGAGTTTCTGCGCAACGATCCCAAGGAAAATGCCGAGCATGTGATGTTGGTGGACTTGGCACGCAACGACTTGAGCCGCAACTGTCATGGAGTAAAGGTTGATTTCTATAAGGACATGCAGTTCTATAGCCATGTGATTCATTTGGTGAGCAGAGTGAGCGGCACGCTTGATGAGCAGGCCGATCATATCAAGGCATTTATCGATACCTTCCCGGCAGGAACATTGAGTGGAGCGCCCAAGGTGAGAGCCATGCAGATTATCTCAGAGCTGGAGCCGCACAACCGAGGTGCCTATGGCGGTTGCATCGGTTTCATCGGACTCAATGGCGACTTGAACCAGGCTATTGTCATCAGAACCTTTATCAGCCGTAACGGTGAACTGTGGTTCCAGGCTGGAAGTGGTGTCGTGGCAAAGAGCAACGACCAGTATGAGTTGGAAGAATGCAACAACAAACTGGGAGCCTTGACCAAGGCGATTCATATTGCAGAGGAGCTATAGAAGAGTGAAGAATGAAGAGTGAAGAATTCAAATGCTTCAAGTAATCACTACACACTACACATTAAACATTGTAAAGATGAAAATAGTAATCATAGATAATTATGACTCCTTTACCTACAACCTTGCCCATCTGGTAAAGGAATTGGGAGCCGATGTAACCGTTTATCGCAACGACCAGTTTCAGTTGCGTGAGCTCGACCGGTTCGACAAGATTATATTGAGTCCTGGCCCTGGCATTCCTTCTGAGGCTGGCTTGTTGATGGATGTCATCAAGACTTATGCAGGTAGAAAGCCCATGCTGGGAGTCTGCTTGGGGCATCAGGCAATAGGCGAGGCTTTTGGTGCCAAACTCACCAATCTGTCGGAGGTTTATCATGGTGTGGCAACACCTTGCACCCAGTTTGGCAACGACCCTATCTTTGCCGGTATGGAGAAGCGTATAGAGATAGGGCGTTATCACTCGTGGGTAGTTGACCGAAGCGGTTTCCCCGATTGTCTGGATGTCACAGCCGTGAGCGATGATGGCTGTATCATGGGATTATGCCACAAGAACTACGACATTCATGGCATCCAGTTCCACCCCGAGAGTGTATTGACACCCCAGGGAAAGACAATCGTCAAGAACTGGTTGGAGATGTAAATGCTTAGTGGGATTCTGAAGTTTTATGCGAAAGTTGCCATTGATTGCAATCAACAGCCCCAAGAAGTATTAAAAGTAGAAATATTTTCTAATCAATGGCTCAAACCGAACCAAAAGTAGAAATATTTTCTAATCAACAGCCCCAAGAAGTTTCGGAAGTAGAAATATTTTCTAATCAATGGCTCAAACCGAACCGAAAGTAGAAATATTTTCTAATCAACAGCTCCAAGAAGTATTAAAAGTAGAAATATTTTCTAATCAAGACCTTCTCCAATTCTCCAAACGGCTATTGATTGCGATCAATGCTTGCCTTTTTGGTGATATTGACATTTTTGCAGATGGTGTCCTCTATTGACACCCCAGGGTAAAACAATCGTCAAGAATAGGTTGGAGATGTAAATGCTTAGTGGAATGCCTGAAGTTTTGCCCAAGAACAAACAAGGTTCTTGGGCAAAACTTTATAAAAAATAAAGAAAAGAGGGGAAATGTTTGGTAATATAATAATAAATGTGTAATTTCGTCGCAAGTTTGAGCATATATAGTACATAACAAATATTTTTTTATTATGAGCAAGCAGACAATAGATACATATAGATTGACAAGCTTGGAGGAACCTTCAGAGGAAATACTTTCACAGTTGATGAAGGAAGTGGCAGAAGAAGCCAAGCGCAAAGGAGATGAAGCGACTAAGAAATTCTTTGCAGATTTGAAGGTTTATTGTAGACAAGTAAAACAAGATTGGAATAGGAGATATCCAGCATGAAGAATGGGGTGAATGGCAGTGAGCATAAACCGGTTTTGATTGTGATAGCAGGACCGAATGGTTCTGGAAAAACTTCGGTTACGACTCATTTATTGCATCATGAATGGATGGAAGATGCTATATATATTAATCCTGATATTATAGCACAAGAGAGGTTTGGTGATTGGAATTCTCCTGAAGCTATTTTGCAATCAGTTAAGTATTGTGAAGACTTGAGGGAAAAGTGTTTAAATGAAAAACATAGTTTAATCTTTGAAACCGTTTTGTCGATAGAGAATAAAGTTGATTTTATTCGTAGGGCTCATCATGCAGGTTTCTTTGTTCGGTTGTTTTTTGTTTGTACAAAAAATCCACAGATAAATGCAGCAAGAATAGCGAAGCGTGTTATGGAAGGAGGTCATGATGTACCTATTTCTAAAATCATTTCTCGCTACTATAAATCTATTGCTAATTGTGCTAATGCAGCTCAATATGCAGACAAAACTTATCTGTATGATAATTCTATTGATAACCATGAGGTTATCCCATTGTGTCGTATGAATTTTGGTAAAATAGCAAAGCAATATGCTGTGGATTTGCCTGAATGGGCGAATTTGATACTGGAGGAATAGAATTTTCGATAGCCCGGCTATTATAAAAAAGCAAGGCAATGATATAGATGTTGGTGTAAAACAACTGTATCATTGCCTTTCCTTTTTATTCCTTTTTGCTGATATTGACATTTTTGCAGATGGTGTTTTCTATTACATCAGCAGAAAATGCCATTTTCTTGTCGGTACAGGATATGTTCTCGAAGGTGAAGTGGGAGAGGCGATACTTGTCGCTTGTGCCCACATCGAAGAAGTTGTCGCAGTCCATGCGGATGTTCTTCATCGTGATGTTGTTGCACTGGCTCAGAGGCATGTCCTTTCTGTCGCCAGGCTTGAAGAACTGAGTCCAGGGACGAATGGTAAGGAAACTTCCTGTGGTTCCGCTGATATTGTCGACCGTGACATACTCGTAATGTTGCGGTGTGTCGGGACGCAGTTTGAGCCATAACACGCGCTTGGCATTCTTTACGGTGATGTCGCGAAGCACGATGTTGCGGTCGTTCACGCTCTCGCTTCCTAAAGTGAGGCATCCATGCACCTTGCCGTAGTTGCAACGCTGTATCAAGACGTTGTACACCGGTCCGTTCTCGGGTGACTGGTCTGCCCATGTGCCTTTTCCTCCCTTGATGGCAATAGCATCATCGTTGACACTCATGTAGCAGCCTTCCACCAGCACATCATGACAAACATCTATATCAATGGCATCGCTGCTGGGAGCCCTTAATCCCTGAGTAGGGGCAAAGATATGGCAGTCGAGAAACCGCACATGGTCGCAGCGATAGATGTGATTGGTCCAGAAAGCGCTGTTCTGCAGATGCACGTCCTGAAGTGTCACGTTCGAGGAATTGCTGATGTATACGAGTCTTGGACGCTGAGCGTCCTTGTTGGTGCAGCGGCTGTTCCACTGACGTCGAATCCAGAACTCTTCCCAATAATGTTTGCCATTTCCGTCGATAGTTCCCTTTCCGGCAATGGTGAAGCCATCGCAGTGGTCGGCATTGATGAAGGCGGAGAAGTATTTGCAGGTCTCGCCTTCGATGCGTGTCGTGAGTATGGGGAAGTTGGCGATGCGGTCGCTGGCCTTCAACTTGCCTCCTTCGGATAGAAGCAGATGAGTCTTGGGTCGGAAGAAAAGGGCGCCACTGAGGAAAGTGCCTTCCGGTATGACGACGACACCTCCTCCATTCTTTGAGGCGAGATCGATGACTCCCTGTATGGCGCTGGTCTGCAGCAAAGTGCTGTCAGTCTTTACTCCGTAATCGGTGACGACATACTGTTTGCCCAAGGTGTCTACATTCACCTTTTGGGCCTGCAGGAACCATGAGTCCATCTTTGTGCCGTCGGGCCAGAGCTCTGTCTTAGCCTTCCTTGCCTTCTTCTGTTTCTTGGAAGCATTGGCGCTCAGTGGCATGAGCGCCACCAAGCAAGCCAATACATATAGATATACTCTCATGTATTTTACCTTTTTACTTTTTTACCTTCTTACTTTTTTACTTTTTTACCTTTAAAAGTTTGTAGTATTCAGCAGCACCCAGCAGGAGGCAGCCTGTGCCGTAGTCCTCGAAATCGGGAACAGAGGTATAGGTGACAGGCTGTCCAGCCGATGGATCCTTGCCAGTGCCCTGGTTGTAACCGATGAAACCATCCTCATGAACTGATGCAGCCAGCGCCTTCCATGCCTTGCTCATAGCTTTCTGATAAGTGGCTGCAGGCAGAATGCCCTGTCTCACGCCCCATGCCATGCCGTAGAGGAAGAGACCTGTACCCGTCATTTCAGGACCGCCATAGTTGGCTGGGCAAACGAGGCTTACATTCCAGTATCCATCCTCGCGCTGGCATTTCAGCAGAGCCTTGCTCATGTTGATGAAATCTTTCTTCAGATACTGGTAGTTCTTGTCGTTGGCAGGCAATGTTTCCATCACGCGAACCAAAGCTGCGTAAACCCAGCCATTGCCACGGCTCCAATAACAGTTGCTGCCGTCTTTCTCCTTGTAGGGAGGAACGTAGTCTTTGTCTCTCCACCACAAACCTTCCTTCTCATTGAACAGGCCGCCTGCCAGTGTGTCGCGTGTCCACTTGTAGGAGTTCATGGCATAGTCGAGATACTTTTTCTCGCCGCTGACTTTGGCATATTTTGCATATATAGGCATAGCCATCTGTATGGCGTCGATCCATGTCCAGTAAGAAACACGGTTGGATGCAATCTGATGGTCGAGGTTTGCCTTCACATGACTCAAGTCTTTCTTACCTCCGCTCTGTACGTAGCGGTCGATGTAAACCTGCATGCAGCACTGGTTGTCGGCATTGTCGTTGGTCTCTCCGCTGCGAGCCTGCCACTTGTGATAGTCAGCCCATCGGTCGGTATAGTCGAGATATCTCTGCTGAGGGTCAATCTCGTAGAGTGCCATGAGTCCCTCGTAGTACACGGCGCGTGTCCACAGGTTGCTGGTACGTACTCGCTTGACAAAGGTATCGAGCGTAGGGTCGCTGTACTTTGCCATGAAATAGTTGTTGGTGCGATGAGCCACCTCCATGATTTCCTTTGGCAGGTTTGTTACGTTTTTATGAACTTTCTGGGCTGAGGCAAAGCTCATACCCATGAGTACACAGAGTGATGTTAAGATCAGTTTTTTCATTTGTTGAGTTGTTTATTTGTTTTGTTGTTTATTCAGTTTATGTCTGTTTTTACTTCCACCAGCTTGACAGTGCTGTTGAGTCCGCTTGGCACAGGTTCCCACTTGTCGTAGGTAGTTTTCTTGTAATTGATATCTACGACGTTGATTTCCTTCATCTTGCGCCATTTCACACCTTCGCGGTCGAGTGCTGCAATGCGGTTGGCAGGCAGGTTGGTCACTTCTATGCGGATGGTGTTCTTACCCTTCGACAGTGCATCCTTGCAGTGGAGAATGTAAGGCACAGCCCAGGCGCAGCCTATGTAATGGCCGTTGATGTAGACGCGGGCACTTTCGCGCACGTCGCCCAAGTCGATGCTCCATTGTTTCTTGGCTTGCTCTTTCGACAGCTTGAACGTTGTCTCGTAGACACCAGTTCCCATCGTCACCTTGGTCTTGTCGCTGAGGCTCTCCCATGTCTTGAGACCCTGCAGGCTGAAGGTTTCCTCTACCTTGGGTGCTTCCTCTGTGAAGGAGAGTTTCCAGGTGTTGGCGGTGAGGTCGATGTTTTCACCCTTGTCTATGGTCTGAGGCTCGGTCTTTGCCAGGCGCAGTTTCTTGTCGTGCAACCAGGGTGCCGACTCTTTCTGTGCACTGAGGAGGATTCTGCTCTCGCCACTTTTGAGGTTGATATCCAGTTCTCCGCGATCGTTTATCACGGCGGCATGGTAAGAACCGTTCATCGGATTGTACCACAGCGCAGCATTCTCTCCTGTAGCTATAGGCACTTGAGCCTTGATGTCGTGGTCGGTGAGGTTGGCGATGAAGTAGTGATGACCGTACTTGTTGTTGCGTCGTATCAGCTTCAGTCCATATAGTTTTCTCATCATTTCAGGGTTGGCAGCCTTTGCCATCGCCTCAGTGTTGTCGCCCTTGATAATCTTGGCTCCTTGCGCCTTCAGCTGCGAGATGTGCTGTATCACGTCGCTTGGCATGATGTTGTTGCCGGGAATGACCAGCGCCTTATATCGTGTTCCGGCAGCCGTCTCTATCATGCCGTTCTTATAAGTACACGAGCGCAGGTATTGGTCGCTGATGTAGTCGCAGTCGAATCCGGCTTTGTCGATATCGAGGATGCACTTGATAAACTCGGGAGCCTTCTTCGCCATGCCGTGAATGTCGAACATCATGAGCCATTTCTTGGTATTGGTGCGCCACATGTCTCTTACGGGCAGATACACCAGGAAGTCGTTGTCGGGCTGTCCCCATTGCAGATAGGTCTGACAGTGGGTGATGTATTTCATCAGTTCGGGTGCGTCGCGCCAGATGCTGTTGGTGGGGCTCATGTCGATGGAGGCATAGAATTTCCATCCTGGCCATGGATCGTTCTTGGGCGAATAGGCTGTGCCGTGGAAGAACATGTGGTTCACACCGGCACAGAACATCAGATCCATATCGGGTTTCATCTGACTCAGCGACGTGCGGAAGTGCTCGGTAAGCCAGGTGAAAGTCTCGCTTGATGTATATTTCTTGCCCGTGATGTGGGCAGCCGAAGGAGCATATTTCAGCATGCTCAGGTCGCTGAAGTTGGGACGTGTCTTTCCCGGATCCTTGCGCAGGCCCTTGATGCCGAAGTCGGTCAGTCCGAAGCCTTCTATCTCAGGAATGTCGACAGCCGCATAGCAGTCAATGAGGTTGGCAGGTGAGCCATGCGCCTGGTTGCGTGTGATGGCTCCGTGCTTGTGTGCCCATGCTGTCCATTGTTCGGTGAAATTGTGCAGCAGCATCTCTCCCAAGGTTTCGCGATAATCGCTCACAACGATAGCGTCGCCATCCAGGAATTCGGGGAACTTGTCCTGCAACTTATAGCCGTGCATATTTTCAAACTCAGTCAGCAGGGTAGGAGTCCAGTTGGCGCCATACACCTCGTAGCTGTCATTGAAGAAAGTATGTGGAAAAGGTGTTCCCGAAGCCGTGAAGGCGCTGTCGATATGTGCCAGATAATGGGCTACGGCAGTAGAGTCGAAGTGGTCGATGACGTAGCCTTCGCCTCCAGGTGCAGCGCGCTTCACCATCTGTCGGGTGCGGCTCTCGTAGAGAGCGATGACGCGTTTCTTCTTGGTGGCTCCAGCCACAGGATAAGCCTTGATGACTTTCAGTTTGGCGAAGTTGCGCTCTTTCTCAGGCAGGGTGAAGTTGATGTCCATGAGTTTCTTCTTGACATCTACAATGGTGTCGACGAAAACAGCCTTGCAGGCAGCCTCGCTCAGTGGAACCCAAGGTCCGCCGAAAGGCCATCCTGTTCCAGTAGCCATATCGGTCTCAATGCCCAGTTCCTTGTCTTTCTTTTCCACGAATCTGAGCATTTCCATCCATCGTGGTGAAAGGTAAGGTATGTCGTTCTTGTCGTTTCCCTGTACGCCATAGAGTGGAGTTATCTCCACTGCGCCTATGCCAGCCTTGGCATATTGGTCGAGATTCCATCCCAAGTTCTCCTTGTCGACGGCCGATCCCATCCACCACCATCTTATACCAGGTTTGGCTTCCTGTGTGGGGGAAGGCAAGAACTGAGCCTGTGCGCTGACTGCTGTGAGCAGTGCGCAGGTGAGGCATGTTGCAATAAGTCTTTTGCGTTGTTGTCTGATCATATCGATTATAATAGCCTTTAAGTTTTTATTTCTTTTGCAAAGATAGGTATAATTGTTCAATAAAGCATAAGAAATCGTCCATAAAGATGTAAAACCGTACAAAAGCGAGGGGTGTATGATTGTGCTGTCGGAAATTTTGCTTATCTTTGTACACACCAGCTTGGGATGCTTATATTAATAGGTACGCGAGACACAGGCAAGCCATGTGGCTTGGACGAGACAGAAAGTCGTAAATCCAACAGAAAAGAGACTTAACCAAGGCTTGAATAAAATATAAAACTTGAATAATAAGAAACCATCAACCAACATGAAACAAACTAAATTAAAAACTTTCGCAGTCGTATCGGCTTGTATGATGGGAATGTTGTCCTCGTCAGCGCAAGGAGTGATGCAGCGTACTGCCAATTACCACCCCGACGGTAGAGGTTTTAGCTGTGTGAATGGCAACAATCGTTATACACGCGCCCTCTATGGCAGTGTGGATGAATGGCGACTGGAAACCAGCGACCGTCCTATATTCGCTATCTTTAAGAAGAACAATCATCGCAACATCCGTTTCGTGATCAAATGCAACGGTCAGGCTTTTCAGCTCGACTCGGTAGAGTACTGCAAGGCAAGATATGAGGCTGGAAAGCGTGAGTATCTGATGAAGGACAAGCGATGGGGTAGCGGTGTGCTGAAGCTCTCTGTGTTGGCTTATCCGCAGACGGAAGGTGCTGTCTGGAAATTCGCTGCCGAGAATTTTGGCAAGGCGAAAATAGAGATTGTGGGTATGATATGCGAAACCAGGGTGAGCAAGTTTAAGAGAGCCGGCGACATCGGCAAGTTCGACGGTCCTGAGGCCTTCGATGCGCCTGCCCAGCCCAAGATGCTCTCTACCGTTGCAGGCATGATGCCTCAGAAGGGCGCTGCCGAACTGTATTTCTCGGTCGACAACACCGTCTTGTCGACAGGCAAGAACTCAGAGATGTGCAAGCGTTATCAGGCAGCAGAGCAGTGGCGTTCCGACTTGGCTTCTTCCGTCATCTTCAATACTCCCGATGCTTATCTGAATCCTGTAGGCGGAACCATGGTCATGGCTGCAGACGGAGCCTGGAACGGGCAAGTGTGGACGCATGGCGCTGTGGGCTGGAGAATGCCTCTGCCAGGCTGGCGTGCAGCCTATATGGGCGATTTCTTGGGTATGTTCGACCGCCAGCGCATTCATTTCGACGCCTATGCCAAGAGTCAGGTGACCGACATCCCTGTGACCCGTCCTCATGTGATGGACAAGGAGCACAATCTCTCGCGTGGCGCCTACGAATGGGGCACACCGATGTACAGCAATGGCTACATCTGCCGCAATCCAGAGAACAACAAGCAGTTCCACCATTACGACATGAACCTGGTGTATATCGACGAGCTGCTCTGGCATTTCCAGTTTGACGCCGATACAGCCTATATGCGCAAGATGTGGCCTGTCATCAAGAGTCATCTCGCCTGGGAGAAGAACACCTGGGATCCCGACAACGACGGACTCTACGATGCCTATTGCTGTATCTGGGCAAGCGATGCGCTGCAATACAACAGCGGTGGCGTAACCCATTCATCGGCCTATAACTACCGTGCCAACCTCTTGGCTGCCCGCATGGCTGAGATGATAGGCGAGAATCCGGCACCTTATCGTGAGGAAGCCGACAGAATACTGAAAGCCATGAACAGCCGACTGTGGCTGAAAGATTTCGGCCACTGGGCTGAATACCAGGACTTCATGGGACTGAAACGAGTGCATAAGGACGCAGCGCTGTGGAGCATCTATACACCGATAGACTGTGGCGCAGGAACTGGCGAGCAGGACTATCTGGCAACGAAGTATGTGGACAGACACATCCCGCGCGTACCTTATATATATAATGGACAGGAATATCAGACGGTGAGTACATCCGACTGGTCGCCTTACGAATGGAGCATCAACAATGTGGCAATGGCAGAGGTGATGCATACCGTGCTGGCTTATTATCAGGCAGGAAGAGTGGAGGAGGCTTACCGACTGCTGAAAGCCAATGTGCTCGACTTCATGTATCTTGGCAGCAGTCCGGGCAACTTCGGACAGTTGTCGACGATGGACCGTGCCACAGGCGAAGGCTATCGCGACTTCTCTGATGTGACGGGCATCTCGTCGCGTGCGTTTATCGAAGGCCTTTATGGCATCACGCCCAATGCCTTAGAGGGCAAGTGCATCATCCGTCCTGGTTTCCCTGCAGCATGGGACAGCGCGTCGGTGCATACGCCTTATTTGGACTACTCGTTCAGAAGAGTGGGCGACAAGGACATCTTCGATATAGAGCAGAACTTCGCCCGTCCGCTGCAGATTGTGATACGTCAGAATATGGGTGGAGGAAAATATAAAGACACCGAACTGACAGCCGACAAGCGCCAGCACGTGGAGCTGGCAACCATCAAGCCCGTAGACAATGATGAGGTTGAGGTAAAGAAGACTTACACCTTGGCTGATGCCGTGGCGGAACAGACGGCCGACCGATGGGGAACGATGACAGGTGTGGGCAATGACTTCGACCAGTTGAACGACGGAAAGCGAAGAATGGTGAACATGGATGCTGCCTTCAATTCGGAAGTGAGCGACATCTTCAAGAACCAATACCTCACACCCCGCTCGCCTTACACCACACTCTGTGTGCCTACGCAGGGAATGGGCGACTGGTGTTCAACGAAGAAACTCGCCAAGATAGACGACTCCAAGTTGCGCAGCATGGTGAAGGACGGATCTTTCGAGACCTTGCCAGGCTTGTCGTTCCGCACACCAGCCGAGGGCAAGAATATTGCCTATACCAGTTTGTGGGACAATTATCCCGACAGTATCACCATTCCTTTGTCGGGCAAGGCTTCGCATGCCTATCTGCTGATGGCTGGCTCTACCAACCCCATGCAGTTTGCCACAGAGAATGCCGTGGTGAGAGTGGAATATACCGACGGTACGACAGACGAGCTGATGCTTGTTCCACCTGTCAACTGGTGTCCTATCGAGCAAGACTTCGTGGAGAATGCTGTGGCTTTTGCTATGCCTGCCGTTCGTCCTTACCGCATAGGTCTGAATACAGGTATTGTGAGCCGTCATCTTTTCCGCGACTCTCACTATCAGGAGGCAGCCACTGCCGGTGATCTTCCCGATATGAAGCTGGCGATGTGTGCCCTGCCTGGTGGCGCTGCTACGATGCTCGACATGCCTCTCAACGCCAAGAAGAAACTCCGTTCGCTGACTCTCCGCGCCTTGAGCAATGAGGTGGTTGTAGGACTGATGGGAGTTACGCTGCAGAAGTAAAAAACAGCTTTCGCGAATGGGGAAGTTAAGTTAAAGAAGTTATAGAAGTTAAAGCCATATGCTTTATGGCTAAGTATTCAATCAAAAAAGGCTGTGTCTTTGGGAAGAATCCCTTTGACACAGCCTTTCGTTTTTGTATGTAGTATTGAAGTAGAAGATTACTTAACCATGATCTTCTTGATAGAACCGTCGCTCATCTTCACGATGTTGAGTCCCTTGTTGAGCTGGGCGTTGCGAACACCGTTCACACTGAAAATAGCTTCAGCCTTGGCAGATGAGTTGGCATTGATGTTGTCGATACCGGTTGGAGTGCTGTTGAGGTAAGTCTTGATTTCCTCGATAATGTCCTGCAATGTGGTCTTGTTCGCAGTATATGTACCGTAATTGGCTGTAGCTGTAGAGGTGAGGATTTCTTTCAGCTGGCTGAGCAAACTTGTAGAAATTTTCTCGTTGCTTGTCAATTCACTTGCCTCTTTGTAGAGCGCAGAATATGTGCTGTAAGCCTCTTTCTGTTCAGGAGAGATAAAGAGGAAGTCGTTGTATTCGCTCTGTTTTATTGCTGCTGTGTATTTGTTTTTGTTAACGTCAACGTTGAAATAGCATGTAACTAAACCATCCTTCTTGGATAACTTGTACGAAAATCCTCTGTTTTCTGTATTCTTTGCTATCACTTTGTATGTAGTGGCATCGTTTGTGTTTATAGCTGTATGCCATGTTGCTCCCCATCCCAAATCACTCCACATATTTATGTGGTAATCCCCACAGCTGAACTGATTGTTAGAAAGTGTCCAGAGTGCAGCATTGTCGATATTTTTTTCAGAGGGAGTGTCGTCGGTAGTTACGAAAATGCCAGCGCCAACATTATATACATAAACTTGCTGTTCTTCACCTGTTACCTCTTCGCCTCTCCACCAGCTGTTGGCTTCTGCTGGAGCATAGGTAGTGTTGTCTGCTTCTTGAGCATTTGCTGTAGTCAAAGCGCTTGCTGTCATTACAGCTGCGAGCATGATGCTTTTGGCGTATTTAGCCACTGTGTAAATCTTTTTCATTTTTACTTATTCTTTTTGTGATTCTTAATTAAATGTGATTCTTAATTTAAACTGATGTTCAATACAATCGTATGAGAGTGCCGGACGACTTTGATGTATATTGTTATCTTGTTTACAATCCTGTCCGCACTTTCGTTTTGGGTATGCAAAGATACGAAAAAAACTATAAGAACGAGCGAGGTTTTGAGAAAAAAGCATAGAATAAGAGGAAAAATTGATTTTCGTCATGTAAAAAAGCGCTTGAAATGTAGATTTCTGTCACGATTATACAGCAGTTCTTTTTAAAGCAATGCTTCATTTCCTTTAAAATAATGCGTAAGTTCTATCAAAACAATGCAGTATTTGTCGTGAAATACATCTGTGGTAAAAATGAGAATGCCTCCGAAATCACTTCGGAGGCATTCTGTATGTTCCTGGAACGATAAACAAAAAAAGTCCAGGATTTTTGTAAAGATGATGCCAAATTATAAATCCCAACCCACAGCGCTTGCGCCGAGAACAGCTGCAGAGCTGCCATCGAGAGTTGACACAAGGAACTTAGCCTTGCCCTTGAAGATAGGCAATACGTTATTGTCGTATGACTCCTTGAGAGGTTTCATCAAGAGATCGCCAGCCTTGGTAAGACCGCCGAAGAAGACGAAAGCCTCAGGTGAAGCGAATGCAGCGAAGTCGGCACAAGCTTCACCCAGCATCTTGCCAGTGAAGTCGTACACGCGCTTAGCCAGGGCGTCGCCCTTGCTGGCAGCAATACTTACCTCGTAAGAGGTGATGTCCTCTGGCTTGATTTCGCGGAGCAATGAAGGCTCATCGCTCTTCTCGAGGAATTCGCGTGCAGTACGAGCCACACCTGTTGCAGAGCAGTAAGCTTCCAAACAGCCAGTTCTGCCGCAGCCGCATGTACGGCCTTCCTTGCCACGAACCATAACCACATGGCCCAACTCGCCTGCGAAACCATCGCAGCCATAAACCATCTTTCCATCAATCACGATGCCAGAGCCTACGCCAGTACCCAAAGTGATGTCGATGAAGTTCTTCAGTCCACGTGCTGCGCCATAAGTCATTTCGCCCAGTGCTGCCGCATTGGCATCATTGGTAAGCGCTACTGGGAGTCCGCCAAGAGCCTTGCTGAAGAGGTCTGCCAAAGGAACTACACAAGTGTGAGCCCAGGGCAGGTTGGGAGCGTACTCGATAGTACCCTTATAGAAGTTGCCATTAGGTGCTCCGATACCCATAGCCTTGATTTTCTCAATACCACCAACAGTTTCGATAATAGGTTGTAGTGCTTCGACAGCTGCCTTTACGTAATCATTCACGTTGTCATAGCCACCGGTCTTGATGGCTGTAGTAGCCTTGATTTCACCACGTGCGTCCACGATACCGAAAACAGAGTTGGTGCCGCCAAGGTCCAAGCCGATTACATACGGCTTCAATGCATTTTCTGTCATATTGTTTATGTTTTTTAATAAGTTAGAGTTTTAAAATTTGATGGCAAAGATAAGAAAAAAAATGCATCGGACAAACTTTTAGACGGAAAATTTGCATTGTATGATTAAAAAATTGTATCTTTGCACCTCGTATGAATTCATTGTTTCCAATAGAGATAAACATCCTTGATTTTATTTTCAAGGGTATTGTCATAGGTATCATTGCCTCTGCTCCCATGGGTCCAGTAGGTATTTTGTGTATTCAGCGCACGTTGAACAAGGGGCGCTGGTATGGTTTTGTGACAGGCATCGGCGCTGCTTGCAGCGACATCGTGTATGCCATGTTCACGGGTTTGGGTATGAGTTTTGTGATGGATTTTGTCAACAATGCCCAGAACAAATTCTATCTTCAGATTTCGGGCAGTCTGCTGCTGCTTGTCTTCGGAGTGTATTGTTTCAAGAGCAACCCGATGAAGAATATGCACAAGAGCAGCAACAAGCAGGGCACATTGTTCCACAACGGCCTGACGGCCTTTCTCGTCACCCTCTCCAATCCGCTCATCGTGTTCCTCTTCATGGCCACATACGCGCAGTTTGCCTTTGTGGTTCCCGACATGCCTATTGAGATGAGCGTGGGCTATCTCAGCATCGTGTTTGGCGCCTTGTTGTGGTGGTTTGGTCTTACCTGGCTCATCGACAAGATACGCGGCAAGTTTGATACCAATGGCATCCTTATTATTAATAAGGTGATAGGCAGTGTGGTAATCATCTTCTCGCTGATAGCGCTGATAGGCACGGTGTTCAACCTGTATCATCTGCCCGAGTTTTAGGCTGTCCTACGGGGCGTGTGCCCGGAAAGATTATATGAGAATATTATTTTCACAAAATATATGTTTGTAGCACAAGAGTTAAGAAAGAAAAGTATCGCCGAATACCTGTTGTATATGTGGCAGGTGGAGGACATTATCCGTGCCTATGGCTGTTCGCTGCCCGTTATCCGCAAGCAGTATATCGACCGTTTCGACTATACCGACGAGCAGAAAGCCGAGGAGCTGGACTGGTTTGGCAACCTCATCCGCATGATGAACGAGGAAGGAAAGCGCGAGTATGGACATCTCGATATCAACCGCGTGTTGCTCAAGGACGTCATCGACTTGCACGGAATGTTGCTGCAGAGCAGCAAGTTCCCCATCTATAATGCCGAATACTACAAGGTGTTGCCCTACATCGTAGAGCTGCGCAACAAGGGCGACAAGGATGTGAACGAGATAGAAACCTGCTTAGACGCACTCTATGGCGTGATGATGCTCCGCCTGCAGAAGAAGGAGATAACGCCCGAGACAGCCCGTGCCGTGACCGAGATCAGCACCTTCGTCGGCATGCTGAGCGATTATTACATCAAGGACCGTACAGAGGGCTTGAAGTTTGACGACGACATGTAGTGTTTAATTTTTAGGATATACATATTTTATAATAATATACAGAACTTGAGAAAAGTTCAAAATATATATACAACGAGATGAAAGAGATTGAAAGAAGAAGAACGTTTGCCATTATTTCTCACCCTGATGCAGGTAAGACCACACTGACCGAGAAGTTCCTTCTCTTTGGTGGACAGATACAGGTGGCAGGTGCCGTAAAGAACAATAAGATACGCAAGACAGCCACTTCCGACTGGATGGATATAGAGAAACAGCGTGGTATTTCTGTTTCCACGTCGGTGATGGAGTTCGACTACTTGCCCGATGGCGAGCATGGCGACCCCTACAAGGTGAACATCCTCGATACTCCCGGTCACCAAGACTTTGCCGAGGACACTTACCGCACGTTGACAGCCGTTGACTCAGCCATCATCGTGGTCGACTCAGCCAAGGGTGTGGAGGCCCAGACCCGCAAGCTGATGGAAGTGTGCCGTATGCGCAATACGCCTGTTATCATCTTCATCAACAAGATGGACCGTGAGGGCCGCGATGCCTTCGACGTGCTCGACGAACTGGAGGAAGAACTCAAGATCAAGGTTCGACCCCTGAGCTGGCCTATCGGACAAGGTGCCCGGTTCAAGGGCGTGTACAATATCTACGAGCAGCAGCTCAACCTCTTTACTCCCAACAAGCAGCGCGTGACCGAGAAGGTGGAAGTGAACGTCAACTCCGAAGCGCTCGATCAGCATGTGGGTGAGCGCGAGGCTGCCCAGTTGCGTGAGGATCTGGAGTTGGTCAACGGCGTTTATCCAGCCTTCGATGTGGAGACTTATCGTTCGGCCGAGGTGGCACCGGTGTTCTTCGGTTCTGCGCTCAACAACTTCGGTGTGCAGGAACTTCTCGACTGCTTCGTCAAGATAGCACCGTCGCCCAAGCCCACTCAGGCCGAGGAGCGACTGGTAGAGCCAGAGGAAAGCAAGTTTACTGGCTTCATCTTCAAGATCACCGCCAATATCGACCCCAACCACCGTTCATGTATTGCCTTCTGCAAGATTTGTTCGGGCAAGTTTGTGCGCAATCAGCCTTACCTGCACGTACGATTGGGCAAGACCGTCCGTTTCTCTTCGCCCACACAGTTCATGGCGCAGCGCAAGAGCACCATCGACGAGGCTTATCCTGGTGACATCGTAGGTCTGCCCGACAACGGCATCTTCAAGATTGGCGACACGCTCACCGAGGGCGAGCAGCTGCACTTCCGTGGTTTGCCTTCGTTCTCGCCTCTGCTCTTCAAGTATATCGAGAACGACGACCCAATGAAGAGCAAGCAGTTCCAGAAGGGATTGGAGCAGTTGATGAACGAGGGTGTGGCACAGCTGTTTGTCAACCAGTTCAACGGCCGCCGCATCGTGGGAACCGTAGGACAGTTGCAGTTCGAGGTCATCCAGTATCGTTTGGAGAACGAGTACAACGCCAAGTGTCGCTGGGAACCTGTCCACCTGCACAAGGCTTGCTGGATAGAGGCAGACGATGAGCAGGAGCTGGAGAACTTCAAGAAGCGCAAGTATCAGTACATGGCCAAGGACATAGAGGGCAGAGACGTGTTCCTCGCCGACTCGGGCTATGTGCTCAGCATGGCACAGCAGGACTTCGAACATATCAGGTTCCATTTCACTTCGGAGTTTTAAGGAATGATGAGGCGCGGACAACACAGAGGCTGATGCCATATTCCTTGGTGAAAGCGTTGTGGCAGTCAGAAGATAAAATCCGTGTAATCCGCGTAATCTGTGCCAAGATAAAATAATAAAGGATAATATATAGATTAATGGATGACGATATTTTAGAAGCAAGGAAAAGTTGGGTCGACAAGATGGTGGCCTGGCAGAAGGAACATATTTCCGACCGCCAGATGACACTCATCCTCGCCTTTGTCATCGGGGTGCTCGCCTCGGTGGCAGGCTATTTCCTGCATGGAATCGTGCACGAGATACAGATTCTGCTCACATCGGGATTTGTCAAGAACACGTACAACCTGCTCTTCCTGCTCTTCCCAATCGTGGGCATTTACCTCACGTCGCTCTTTATCAAGTATGTGGTGCGCGACAATATCTCGCATGGTATTACCCGCGTGCTCTACGCCATCTCTACCAAGAACTCCAAGCTGCGCGGCCACAACTGCTGGTCGTCGGTGGTGGCTTCTGGCATCACCATTGGCTTCGGCGGTTCTGTGGGAGCCGAGGCGCCTATTGTGCTTACCGGTTCGGCCATCGGTTCCAATCTGGGGCAGATCTTCCGCATGGACAAGAAGACGATGATTCTGCTGGTGGGCTGCGGAGCCAGTGCCGCCATTGCCGGAATCTTCAAGGCACCTATCGCCGGACTCGTCTTCACGCTCGAGGTGCTGATGGTCGACCTGTCGATGGCTTCGCTTCTGCCCATCCTCATCTCGTGTGTCACAGCTACCTGTTTCACCTATATTCTGATGGGCTCTAAGTCGCTCTTCGACTTCACGCTCACCTCGCCCTGGGTGCTCGACCGTGCGCCGGTATGTATCCTGTTGGGCATCTTCTGCGGCTTTGTCAGCCTTTACTTCATGCGCACCATGTCGGCTTGCGAGGGCATGTTCGCCCGTCTGGGCAAGCATCCTTATGCCAAACTCCTCTTGGGCGGACTCATCCTGAGCAGCCTTATCTTCCTGTTCCCTTCGCTCTATGGCGAGGGCTACTCGGCTGTCAACATCCTGCTCAAGGGCAGGACAGAGGCAGAGTGGGGGCAGGTGATGAGCAACTCGCTCTTCTATGGCAACAGCCATCTGCTGCTCGTCTATATCGGACTCGTCACCCTCACCAAGGTGTTTGCCACATCGGCAACCAATGGCAGTGGCGGTTGTGGTGGAACCTTCGCACCTTCGCTCTTTATCGGCGGTTTTGCGGGTTTCTTCTTCTCCCGCTTCTGGAATGCCAACGAGATAGGTGTCTACGTGCCCGAGCAGAACTTCACGCTCATGGGTATGGCAGGCGTGATGACGGGTGTGATGCATGCACCGCTTACGGGCATTTTCCTCATCGCCGAGCTCACGGGAGGCTATCAGCTCTTCATGCCGCTCATGATCGTCTGCATCTCGTCATACCTCACCATCAGCATCTTCGAGAGCCACAGCATCTACGCCCTGCGACTGGCAAGAGAGGGCAAGCTGCTCACTCATCACATCGACCGTGCGGCCCTCACGCTGATGAGCATGCAGAGTGTCATCGAGAAAGACTATCATCCCATTCATGCCGATCTGCCTATGGGTAAACTCGTGGCTGAGATAAGCCGCAGCAACAACAACTTCCTGCCAGTGGTCGACAAGGGAGGTGTACTTCTGGGCTTGATAGATATCACCCGCATCCGTCACATCATCTTCCGGTCCGAGCTTTACAACCGTTTCACTGTGCGACAGCTCATGTTGCAGCCATCGGCAGTGCTTTCCGACCACGAGCCGATGGACGAGGTGATGAAGAAGTTCGACCAGACCGATGCGGCCCAGCTGCCTGTGGTCGACACAGCCGGCGTGCTTGTAGGCTACATCAGCCGTACCAAGGTGTACTCGGTGTATCGCAAGATTGTGGCCGATATGTCGGCAGAATAATTTAAGTGAAGAGTGGAGATTTCTTCGGCTTTGCTGATTTTAACTTCAAATGTTATTTTATGGAGAAGAAAGATTTAAGAATCGTTTTTATGGGAACACCTGAGTTTGCGGTGGAATCCCTCAAGAGTCTCGTAGAAGGCGGATATAATGTGGTGGCTGTGGTTACTCAGCCCGACAAACCCGTAGGACGCCATCAGGACACGCTGCAGGCGCCTCCTGTCAAGCAGTATGCCTTGGAGCAGGGCTTGCCCGTGTTGCAGCCTGTCAAGATGAAAGATCCCGAGTTCGTGGAGCAGTTGCGTGGATTCCGTGCCGACCTTCAGGTGGTGGTGGCTTTCCGCATGCTGCCCGAGGTGGTGTGGGCCATGCCCCGTTTCGGCACGTTCAATGTGCATGCCGCCCTGTTGCCTCAGTATCGTGGCGCAGCGCCTATCAACTGGGCTGTCATCAATGGCGAGACGCAGACTGGTGTCACCACCTTCTTCCTCGATCACGACATCGACACCGGACGCATCATCATGCAGGAGCCTTTCGCTATTCCCGACGATGCCGATGTGGAGTATGTCTACGACGGACTGATGCACCTCGGTGCCGGTATCGCGCTCAAGACCATCGACAAGCTGATAGCTGCCGATGGCAACATCGACTCCATCTCGCAGGACGAGTTGGTGGCAGAACAGCAGGAACTGTATCATGCACCCAAAATCTTCAAGGAGACCTGTCGCATCAGTTTCGGCCAGCCAGCCAAGAAGGTGTACGACTTCATCCGCGGTCTGTCGCCTTATCCTGGTGCATGGACCGAGATACAGAAGGAGGGCGGCAAGGCTCAGGTGCTGAAGGTTTTCAAGACTACGAAGACCGGCAAGGCACTGGCAGAAGGCGTCGCTGTGGGCTCGCTCCGTGTGGAGGGCAAGAGCCTGCTCGTGGCTTGTGCCGACGAGTGGTTGCAGCTCGACACCATTCAGATAAGCGGCAAGAAGCGCATGGAGGCATGCGACTTCCTCAACGGTATGCGCGACATCGAGCAGTATAAAACCATTTAGAAACATTATACATATTATAATATCAGCATTATGACACAGCAAGAAGACATTAAGAATGCAGTGGAGTGCATGCGAAAGGGTGGAGTGATACTCTACCCCACAGATACGGTATGGGGCATCGGCTGCGATGCCACCAATGCCGAGGCAGTAGCAAAGGTTTATCAGATCAAGCGTCGTGACGATTCCAAGGCGCTCATCTGTCTTGTAGACAGCGCTGACCGTATGGCGCGTTATTTCCGCAATGTGCCTCAGGTGGCGTGGGACTTTATCGATGCAGCCATGCCTGTGAAGCCTACAACCGTCATCCTCGACGATGCTACGGGCGTTGCCAACAATCTGGTGGCAGAGGATGGCAGTCTGGCCATGCGTGTCACCTTCGAGCCTTTCAGCAAGGAGTTGTGTTACCGCTTCCAGAAGCCTTTGGTCAGCACCAGCGCCAATGTGAGTGGTGAGCCTGCGGCACAGAATTATCGTGATATTTCGCCCGAAATCCTGGAGGCTGTCGACTATGTTTGCTGGAGTCGCCGCCAGGAGCACAAGCCCCACACGCCTTCCAGCATTGTGAAACTGAGCAAGAATGGCGAGGTGAAGGTGATAAGATAATCGCTTCTTCATCTTCAGTTATTTCCCCATTTGCGAAAGCTGAGGTGGAATTTACTGTCAAGAATTAGAGAAACATCGCTCGATGGCCGTGGAAATGGCTTCTCTAATTCTCTAATTCTTGACTAAAATTATTCGACCTCTACGGTTGGCACGCCCTGAAAGGGCAGAAGCTCTTAGCCCAGGGCGCTGCCCTGGGCTAGGAGCTTTTGGGCCTTCAGCCCGTACTTAAGCTACATGCGAAAGTTCAGTTTTTTGACAAATAGAATTGCTGATGGAAAAATCTGATTTGTCACGATTGTTTACTTTATTTTCTGCCTTTGAATCCTTTTCGTTTTTGAGATGTATATTTATACATTTCACTCCTATCTGTAGTTTTACATATTTATGCATGTTGGTTTTTAGGTGTGGTTAAATAAATATGCAAGTTGCTTCTCTTTAGAATCAGGTAATATGCAAAAATCTATGCAAAAATAGGATAAGGTGTTGACTTGATATTTTGTGGCTTTTATGCATAAAATCGCAACTCAGAATGATTTCCTTGTTATGTATTGTACTCAATATTCTGTAAGTTGCAATATCGTAAAAATGTAATATAGTTTTACTGAATATTAGCTTATCTGAATCTTGTCATTTTTGTCAAAGTCATTTCTGTCTCTTATACACATCTCCGAGCCCACGAGACGTAGAGGAATCTCGT
>ERZ1026854.534-NODE-534-length-26620-cov-6.425033_pt1 | contig 26620 bp, 22 predicted proteins | sample MGYA00380157_ERZ1026854 | MGnify/ENA primary metagenome ERZ1026854 (study PRJEB33269, sample SAMEA4719793) | human gut metagenome | biome: human-associated habitat; feature: organic feature; material: feces | place: Cameroon | collected 2013-10 ... | reverse complement strand
CTATAATCTATTGATAATTTCATTTCTCTATTTTTAATTTTAAGATTTGTCTCTGCATTAAGATCATCCCAATTTCTAGGAGTTATCGATTTCATTCTTTTCGATATATCATAACCATCTTCCGAAATATATGCCCTTCCCGGTCCTGCAAACACATTTACCGGCTTACCTTCAAAACAAATCCTATCAAATGACAATATATCTTCATATAAACCTGTATTACATGATGAAATTATCAAAACTTGATATGCAAGCCTATTGCTAGAATACTTACAATTCAAAAATGCAACTTCTCTATTTCCTGTTGTAATTCCTTTTATAATTTCTTTTTCTTTAATCTCACTTGGAATAAGTGCTGAGTATGTATCAAAAGGTATCAGTGTCACCTTATCATCAACCAAATGATAAGGCACATTCTTCCTATTTATCTTTATGTGCCCTGTATGCTCCATATAATATCCCTCTTTCATAGCTGATAGCACCTACGCTTTAATAGCATTCATTTTACCATATAATTGCAGATATGTAATGGAAAAATTGTTAAAAAAACGCCCTGCCGAAGCAGAGCTCCAAGTGTTCTTTCTATATTAAATTGCCCGGAACATCTTTTGTGATACCGGGTTCTCACCCTTGACCTTTTCCAGTTCCTTTCTGGCATCTGCCAGTTCTTCCATCCGTTTCAGCTCATCAGCAGCATCCTCCAAGCCAAGATGCGTATAGGTATTCAATATCACACCGATATCCGAATGCCCCATCAAGTACTGCAGCGTCTTTGGATTCATGCCAGCCTTTGCCTGATTACTACAGTAGGTATGCCTGCAAATGTGACAGGAGAAGTTTGGAAGTAACACGGGATTCTTTTTTTCTTTCAAGAGCTGTTTGTCATTACAGTCTCTTATAATACGCCGTAACGCTTTATTTAAGCTGCCCTGGTGCTGTACACCGCCAAAACGATTTATAAAAATGAAGTTCTGGTACCCATCCACAGAAACATTATTATGTATTCCACCCAACTCCTGCATCTTTTTTTCCAATAGAAAAGCATTTTTTACATCTTCTGTCATTGGAATCTGACGTCTACCTGCTCTGGTTTTCGGTGAATGAATACTGAAATAGCAGCCATTTTCATCTCTGTGCTTATAATATGCCAATGTATGATTTACATCTATCATTCCAGCATTCAGATCAATATCTTCCCACCGTAATCCAGTCACTTCACCAACACGCATTCCGGTTCCTACCTTGACAGTTTCAAAGTAACTCAATCAAATTTCATAGGGGAAATTTGTCCATTTTCAAGGATGATCCGATTGAATTCAAGGAAACTGTTTTAAGTCTTTGCAGTATTGAGCATTTCTATATGCCCATGAATAATTCAGGCTAATTGTATTCATATATAACCTGCCTTTTATTTCTTAAAATCAATTGCCTGTATCTGGCGAATCGCCTATATTTCCGCCCAATTCACCAGGAAATATTATACTTGGAAACCCCAGTGTAGTCAACAGCTTCAAGCCATTCATAACTCCAAAAGCGGGCAGCATCACCTCTTCATGACACTACCCGTCTTCCTGTTTCTTCTATATTATATAGTTCTCAATTAGATATCAACTCTCAAACTCATCCACATTCTCAGCCGTAACAACCGAAACCCCGGTATCCGTAACCTCACCGCCAAGATTCTCGCCGTCCAGCATCCTCACTGCCGCCTTCATAGCCTGTTCCCCCATCTCATGAGGATTCTGTGCCATAAACGCCTGCACTGCATCTTTCTGAACCAGCGCCCTGTTTGCCGAAGAATTATCAAATCCCACACAGTAAACTTTGGTCTTCGCATCTCTGGCAGCATTACCACATCCTATCGTAGCAGCTTCATTCGCACCATACATGGCAACCGCCCCATTATTGATCAGATTTGTAGCAAGTTCCTGCGCTTTCGCCGTATCGCCTTCAGAATACTGAACCTCACTCGGTGTAAATCCTGTCCCCTCCAGAACCTTACAGAAACCATCCACACGATCCACACAGGACTGCACCCCCGCCTGAGCAGATACAAGTCCGATTGTTCCTTCCGTAATCCCGGCTTCATCCAAAATCTTCAGCATCTCTTCCCCGGCCTGCTCACCTGCCGCATAGTTATCTGTTGCAAATGTAGCTTCCCCTTCAAAAGTCGCCGGAGAGTCTATGTAAATAATCTTTGCACCATCCGCACTTGCTTCTTTCAGTGCCTGGTTACATGCATTCGGATCATTAACCGCGATCAGGATCACATCCGAACGGTTGCTGACTGCCATATCAATCTGCTCGATCTGCTTTGCATTATCTTTCGTATCCGGAGCATACCAGTTATAATTAATGGTATATCCATCTTTCTCCAGTTCACTGATGGCATCCTCCACACCTGCATTTACATTTACCCAATGGACATCCATCTGATCCATCGTGATCAGCGTCACATTATATTCTTTCTCTTTCTTTGCAGAATCTTCCCCGCATCCGGTACAGCCAACAGCCAGTGAAAGCAGAACTGCTGCGACCATAAATTTCTTCATTTTTTCCATAGTATTGCTCCTTATCCAGTACTGTTCATACATCATGCGCAGCGTAAACAGTACCTTATCTGCTCTTTCTCGCTGTCAGCTTATTTCTTAATTTTAAATGTTCCATTGCTGCGAACAATATCCATTAATACACAAACAACTACGATCACACCAATTACGATATTTCTGATTGCTACCGGAGCATTTGCAAATGTAAGACCATTCTGAAGAACCGCCCATACACCTGCACCTGCGATTACACCAACCAGAAGCCCGCTTCCGCCAAGTGTGGAAACACCGCCGATAACGGCTGCTGCAACCGCATACATTTCATAAGTCATACCTGCATCCATGGAACCCATACCAGCTGCTGCCAGAATGATCAGTCCTGTAAGAAAAGAACAGAATGCAGATACCAGATAAACCTTTGTCACTGTTCCAAAAACATTAACTCCTGAGAGCCTTGCAGCATCCACATTAGAGCCAACTGCATAAATATGTCTTCCGCTCTGTGTAGAACTTAACATATAGTTGAATACGATCCAGATCACGATTGTGATCCATACGCCATTGTAGATTCCAAGCGTCTTTCCATAATAGAAAATATTACGGAAAGTTTCGGCAGCCCCCTGTCCGATATCACCTGTGTTATAGTTTCCGTTTACGATCTGAGCGATACCACGTCCGATCGTCATAGTTCCAAGTGTTCCGATAAATGGAGGAAGTTTAAACATACCAACCAGCACACCATTCACAACGCCAATTGCCATACAAGCTACAAAAGCAACTAATACCGCAACAACCGGGTGCGCACCGTTGCACATCAGAGTTGCTGAGATCATCGCACTCATACCGATCACTGAACCGATAGAAAGGTCAATGTTTCCAGTGATGCAGACAAATGCCTGTCCGATACCTACCAGAAGATAAGGACAAATCTGTCTGAGAAGACTTGTCAGGTTGTGTGCAGAAGCAAAGTTCCGATTCATACAGGTAAAAATGATCATCAGAACGATTACACCGCCAAAAGCTGTAAAAACCTGTCCCATTCCTTTTTTTGCTGTTATTTTTTGAAAAATCCCATTATTCTCCGCCATGTTATTCTCCTTCTCCTAATTATTTCAGGCAGTTACGCCTCTGCTGCCTTCGCTTTATCTGTAAATCTCATAGCACAGGAAAGAATATTGTTTTCTGTCGCTTCTTCTGCTGATAATTCTCCTGTAATACGTCCCTCACACATAACCAGAATGCGGTCACTGATTCCCATTATCTCCGGCATTTCCGAAGAGATTACGATCACCGCTTTGCCCTGTTTCTTCAACTCATTGATGATCTCGTAGATCTCTACTTTTGCCGCAACGTCGATTCCTCTTGTCGGTTCATCAAAGATGATCACCTGGGAGTCTCTTGCAAGCCATTTTGCAACAACGATCTTCTGCTGGTTTCCACCTGAGAGAGTTCCTGCCTCTACTTCCGGCCCGGACATCTTGATCGTCAGGGAAGATTTTCCCTTGTTTACCATTTCGGCTTCTTTCTTCTTATTCACTTTTCCTGTCAGTTTCGTGCTGATCAGCGGTAAGTTCGGAAGTACAATATTGTCACGGATAGAAAGTTTCGTACAGAGACCATCTTTCTTACGGTCTTCAGGGATCAGGACAATTCCTGCATTGATCGCATCAGCCGGGCATTTCAGTTCCAGTTTCTCTCCATTCAGATAAATTTCCCCGCCTTCTTTTTCATCCGCACCGAAAATCACTCTGCTGGTTTCTGTTCTTCCAGCACCTACCAGACCAGCAAATCCAACTACCTCACCTGCATAGGCTTCAAAGCTGATGTCCTTTACCTGCATTCCGGATTTCAGATGCTTCACTTCCAGAACTTTCTTTCCGCGCGGTACCTTTTCCCTCGGGAACTGGTTGGTGATCTCACGGCCTACCATGTTCGCGATTAGTGTGTCCATGGTAAAATCCGAGAACTTGCCTTCTGTGATATATTTCCCGTCACGCATGATCGTGACTGTGTCTACGATATGCTGTAATTCCTGCAGACGGTGACTGATATAGACAATAGATTTGCCCTGCGACCTCAGATCTCTTGTAATTCTGAAAAGCTCATCTACTTCTGCATTGGATAATGCGGATGTCGGCTCATCCATGATGATAACCGTTGCATTCAGCATCAGCGCTTTTGCGATCTCAACCATCTGCTGACGTCCCACCGGAAGTTCTGACATGGTTGTGGTTGGTTTCAGATCACGGATTCCGAGAGATTCCAGCTGCTCTTTTGCTTTCTGGTTCATTGTTTTGTTATCCAGTTTTCTGCCCTTTTTGATCTCACGGCCCAGAAACATGTTCTCCGCTACTGTCAGATGCTGGCACATGTTCAGTTCCTGGTGAATGATTGCAACTCCAAGCTGCTGTGCTTTGGATGTATTAAAATCTTTCTCTATTTTCTGTCCAAGGATTTCGAGTTCTCCCTCATCCCTGGTATAAACTCCGGACAAAATCTTCATAAGAGTTGATTTACCGGCTCCGTTTTCCCCCAGCAGAGCCATGACCTCTCCGGCTCTTAAGGTGAGCTGGACATCGTCCAGTGCCTTAACGCCTGGGAAGCTCTTATGGATATGTCTCATTGCTACAACTACTTCTCCCATATTCTCCTCCTGCCTGCAGATTTATTTTGCTTCCGGATATTCTGTACAGAGAAGTCTGTACGGTGCCTCATCCTCTTCAATGGTTGGGAATCTTCCCAGTGGCTCATAGAAGAAATTGTCTGTGTGGTCATCGTTCACCATGGAAACCTCACCAATCAGAGATGGGCCGCCCTCCGGGATAATAAATTCATGATACTGATATGGCACCAGAGTGATGGACTCGCCATTGTGAAGTCTTACAGGCTCACCGGCTTTTACTTTGTACTGGCGTCCATCTTTGTAGATCAGAACGTCATTCTCGAAATCTTTTTCAAAAATCTCTCTGCCGTCTTCTGTGCGGTGTACTTTTGTCTGGTCTGCATTGTAGAAAGTGAATACAATATCATTTCCACCACGGTTGATGATATCTTCCATTTTGTTGATGTGATAATGCATCGGGGATACCTGACCGCTATCGCACATCATAATTTTCTCAGCGTATGGTTTGTTATATTTTATATTGTGGATGTTGCCGTTACGGATTGTGATCAGTGCAAGTCCCAGAGTATCGAAGTTGCCTTCGCCGTAGTCTGTTACATCCCATCCAAGTTCGCATTCACGGATTTCATCATATTCATGGTTCTTGTCTGCCCATTCTTCTGGTGTGAAGTAAAGGTATGGTGGTAATTTGAATCTGCACTCGTCAAGTAAAGCTTCCATTTTTTTGATTGTTGCATTTATTTCTGAACGTTTCATAATATTAATCCTCCTGAAATTTTGATCTTATTTATTTTTTTACTGCTCTATCATTCAACAAACAGGCTCTTCTGCCTTTTTACTGATTAAGCTGCTTATCAAATTCTTCTACTGCCGCCTGAATCTCCTCGTCCCCATCCAGCACTGTAAATACCAGCTCATTTTTCTCTTTCTCAAACGGTTTCAGCATATGCAAATCCCCGTTCTTTTCGTGATATCCTCTGCCGTAGACACTGGAGTTAGATGGTTCCAGACCGATCACATAATCTCCTGCTGCAGTGGATTTCCATTCCATAAAATATGGAAGATTTTTCATATTAAACTGAATTTTCAGTCCAAGCTTCAGGTCTGGATTTACTGCCAGCACCCAAGTCTTTTTATCCTTTGTCTTCTTCATATCATGGATAAAAACATACTCCGGTTCGTTCTTTTTCGGCTTATCCATGCGGTCATATCTGTCCTCATGTCCCTTGGAAGCTTCATCCCTTGGAGTTACTTTTTTTGTTGGAATGTAGAACTTCATTGCAGGTGTCAGGAATGGATATCCCAGATTGATGTGATAGAGAAGCATCAGTGGTTCGTCTCTGTAAGCCTCATTCTCAATCTCATCGATTACCTTGATGGATTTGCTTCCGGCAACCGACTCAATGGAACGGCGGAGAACCATATTTTCTCCAAAAAGTTCCGCCTCTCTCATAGTTCCTGATACCTTAAGCACCAGTCCATCTTTCGTCCATTCCTGGCTTGAGGAAACTTCTCCTGCAGGTGTGGTACGGATTCTTCCGTGCATCGGATACTCGCCGGTTTCATTTTTATATGGTGCGCAGATATTCTCCATCCCTGCTGTAAAGAACAGGCCGCCCATGATACTGCGAAGCGCTTCCTGACCATTGGTATCGTAATGATTTCTTCCCTGAAGTCCCGGTTTTGACAGGAAGTTCATGTTGATTCCCTTATAGGAAAAGCCAGCTACATCCAGACATTTATCACACATTACCTGATACTGAAGACATTCATTCTTCACATCAAACATCCGAAGTCCGGTGCTTCTTCCTTCTTCACATGTTACCTTACGAATGTATACCATCTGCTGCATACTTCCCACATACTGATATAATTCTTTCTTATCCATAATCCTCACTCCAGATTTGCGTGATACTGCCAGAGAGATCTCATATCCAGATGTCTCTGTTCAATAATCATCTTTGCAAGTACATCTCCAACTAACAGAACAGCTTGTTCAAACAGAGAAGTCATCGGCTGACAGGAATCAATTTCGTCTTCCAGATAATTCTTGGTACGAACTGGAATTCTTACCATAAAGTCTGCAATGTCTTTCATCTGACTGTTCGGATTTGATCCAATATGTACAATGGTGCAGTCTACTGTTTCTCTTGCTTTCTTTGCAATTCCCAGCGGGAAAAGGGATCCGCCAGAGCCTGATCCAACGATCAGCAGGTCATCTTTCTTGATTGCCGGTTCATTGATCTCGCCAACACAGTGAGCCTTGATTCCAAGGTGCGCAAATCTCTTACATACGCACTGCAGTGCAAGCATGACACGTCCGACTCCTACGAAAAATACCTGATCTGCTTTCAGGATTTCCTGTGCAAGTCTCTCCAGAGAAGCAGGATCTACACTCTCCAATGTTTTCTTCAGTTCTGCCAGTACTTCTTCACTGGCTTCATCATATCTCTCTGCAAAATCTGACATTTCTTTTAACCTCCGTTTTTACTTTCCAATCACTGATGCACGAAGTTCATTTAACTTCTTAAGACTCTCTTCCATGTTATTTCTGTCGATACAGGTGCTCCCTGTTACGAAGATGTCTACATCTTCTTTTCCATAAGTTTCTATATTAAGAGGGGAAATTCTTCCGTCTACTTCAATCTTTGTATCCAGTCCTCTGTCATTGATCATCTTTCTTAACTCTCTGATCTTTCGGTCTGCGTATGTAACTTGTTTCTCGCCTTTCACAAATGCATATCCCGGATTGATCAGCATCAGGAGAACTGTATCGCATTTCTCCAGTACATATTCAACCTCTGTCAGAGGAGTGGATGGCTTTAATGCAACTCCGGTTTTCACACCTTTTGCATGAATCCGGTTGATCATTCCATCAATGTGCAGCTGTGTTTCTCCGTGAAAAACGATCTGGTCTACACCAATATCCAGAAGTTCGTCTACGAAGAAGTCCTGCTCTGTTACCATCACATGACAGTCAAAAAACAAATCTGTTTTTGCTCTTAACTGTCTGACTGTGTCAAGTCCCAACGGCATGCTCGGACTGAAATGTCCATCCAGAATATCTACATGCAGCATCTTGATTCCATTGTTTTCCAGTGTCTTTACTTCTCTCTCCAGATTGCACATATCCAGGCAGATCAGTGACGGAGAAAGGATACATGATTCATTCCAGATTTCTTTCATAATGCATTGCTCCTTATCAGTTCTTCTATTTCAGCTCTTGTCGGCAGTGACGAGATCGCTCCTTTTTTCTGTACACATAAGGCTCCGGAATAGTTTCCGTATTCCATTGCTTTTCTTAATGCTTCTTCTGTGATATCAGAAGTTTTCTTAACTCCCTGGATCAGCAGGCTTGAAAGGAAACCGCCCCAGAAAGCATCGCCAGCTCCTGTTGCATCTACTGCTTTTACTTTCTTGCCCGGAATAGAGAAGACTTCTCCTTTGAAGAATACCTTTGCTCCTTCACTTCCCAGTGTGAGAACTACGGTAGTCAGTTCATTCTCCTGCATTACCTTCTCGATATTGTCCTCTCCTCCGACCATGTCCAGCTCTTCCTCTGAAATCTTGAGGATATCTACATATGGGAGAATCTCATGTACTGCATTGATGCATTTGTCTTTCTCATTTTTCCACATCAGATTTCGATAATTGATATCAAAGCTTACGATTTTCTCCTGATGATGTCCGTACTGCATTGCCTTTCGTGTCGCGCTTGCAACCGACTCTGCAGATAAGGAACAGGAACCTGCGTGAATGATTGTAGAATCATCGATGTCTTTCTCTTTCACATCGGTTGTTCTCAGGAACATATCTGCTCCGGGTTTTCTTGCAAATGTAAAGGTTCTCTCACCGTTCTCTGCAAGTGATACAAAAGCCATTGTTGTAATCGCCTCTTCGCATAAGTTATCGCTGATTACTTTTACATGTTCTTTTTTCAATGTATCCACCAGAAAACGTCCGAAGTCGTCATCTCCGACCTTGCAACACATTCCAGCCTCAAGTCCGTTTCTAGCCGCTGCAATGGCCACATTTGCAGGTGCACCGCCTGCATTCCTTATATATTCACCCTCTTTTTCACCAGGTATAAAGTCAATCACCATTTCTCCAATACTGTATATGTCCATGTCGTTCCTCCCTTCGTTATCTTTAACTGCATTATAGCACGCTATTTAGTAATGTCAAGACACTATATTCAATTCTGTCACTTTTCATATAGTTAAAGTGTTGATTTTATGCTATTTTCACAATACTTTATAAGATTACATCTCTTATATTGATTCTGTTTTTTATACTTTTTGCGCATTTTTCGGACATTTTAACTAATTTAGTTATTTCACATTACTTTATATTTCTATCTATCAATTCTGCGAGCACGCAAAAAAGAATCCTGATAATGTTTCCGACAGAATCATCACCTGTCTTCCACTTATCAGGATTCTTTTTATATAAATATGTGTATAGCTTACATAAGCAGAAAATCTGGCAAGCCCCACCCACTGTTTATTTCTTTTCGCAACTAAAGCAGGGGACTTACTTGATTTGATTAAAGCATTTCCCCCTGGAAATACTTCGTCAGCATATTACAGACTGCTCCCATCACCGCAGTCGTCTCAGAATAAAATGCCGGAACCACGCGGATCTTCATCTGCTTATTGCTGAATTTCCTGCTGTTAATCTCTTCTTCCAGCATATGCAGATACTTCTCCGGCCACCACGCACCGTTATGTCCCAGAATAATAAGCTCCGGATTCAGAATATTCACCGCACTCACCAGCCCGGCCGCAAGTTTCTCCACCAGATCCTCAAAAATCGCACTGAGCTCCGGTTGTTCCCAAAGCTGGCAGAATGTCTTGTAGTCATAGAACTTCCCTGTCGCTTCCCTCATCCGTTCCAGCACTGTTACCGAATTAAGATAAAGCTCCAGGCATCCCTTGTTTCCACAAACGCACCGCTCCCCTTGATAATCAATCGATAAATGTCCAATCTCCGGTGTATAGCCCGAACTGCTCTGATACGTCTCATTATCTACAATAATTCCACAACCAACACCATTCGCCAGCCCGATCAGCAAAATATCCTTACTGTCCCTGCCATTTCCAAACATCTTCTCAGCCAACGCAGCACTCTGGTTATCATTATCACACACAACCGGCAGACCATATCTTTCTTTCAACAACTGCATCACCGGAACATCATGGATTCCATTAAAATACGGCGGCGTCTCAATCACACCCTCGATCACATCCAGCGGTCCAACAGACGCAACGCCAATCCCTCCAACATTCTCCGCTCCATAAAGCATCTGATCCACAAGACTGTAAACCGTCTCCATCAGTTCCTCTTTGTCTTTCCAGTTCTGATACACCTTCTTATGCTGCAGAATCTCCAGCTTCATATTACACAAAACCGCCTCACAATAATCCCTCATGATCAGAACCCCAATCACCAGCGGCGCAGTCTCCGCAATATCCAGCCCAATCGGATTTCTCCCCAACTCCGCATTCTCCTGCTTCCTCGTCTCGACCAGAAACCCTCTCTCCATCAACTCTGTAACCATCTTAGAAATCGCCGTCTTTGTCACTCCCATAGTCTTAGACAACTCAATCCTCGAACCACACCGCCCCGTAGCGATCAACTTCAGAACAGTCCCCCTGTTTTTCCTCTTCATATCTTCTCTATCTGCATTCACGTTCTCTCTACAACTCCCATTTCAAAATAATTTTCCGATTCAAGTTTACTATTCCCTATACTATCATACCTGTATTTAACCAGAAAATCAAGTCAGTTTACTAATATTTTTTTCAGTGCGTCCCTAAAACGTTACTGTTCAAGGGTATGCATAGGTCATTGTAAAAAATGACGAAACTTATATTTTTATTTTAGTGGAAAACCTTCCCCGGTCAGCAAAGTTATGTTAATAGCTTTGCTGACTCTTTCTTTTTTTAGCGTTATCCACATTTCCCTATCATATAAGACTGCAAAAACATATACATACTCAGACAAAAATAAAGGAAATCAGAGCTATTGCACTCTAATCTCCTTTATTTCACATATCCTCACATAATTCTACAGAAATTCCCGAAAGATTGGTACAAAATTGGTACAAAACCTCGAAAATTGGTACAAACTATATGATTATTTATTATTATTTTTTGCTCTTAATAGAGCTTTGCACCTGCCGGAATGTGGTTATCAACCATCAGAAGATGAAGTTTTTCTTCTCCTTCTTCCTCATGGATTGCACTAAGTAACATTCCACAGGAATCAATTCCCATCATGGCTCTCGGTGGAAGATTTACGATAGCGATAAGAGTCTTTCCTACCAGTTCTTCCGGCTCATAATAAGCGTGAATACCGCTTAAAATGGTACGATCTGTGCCTGTTCCGTCATCCAGTGTGAACTGGAGAAGTTTCTTACTCTTCGGAACTGCAACACACTCTTTAACCTTCACTGCACGGAAGTCAGATTTGCTGAATGTATCGAAATCAACATCTTCTTCAAACAGTGGCTCAACCTTTACGTTGGAGAAGTTGATCTTCTCATTTGGAGTAAAGAATCCGTTGTTATCGTTAGCAGCCGGAGCTTCCTCAGCATCTGCTTTGGATGCATTCTTGTCAGCATCCAGGGACTTCATTGTCGGGAATTTTTTTGATTTTTCTTCATTACCCTTCGTGATGCTTCGCTGTGCTATTTCTATTAAATTGTCTTCTCTTCATCACCATTCATGATGAATCATTGTCAAATCATATCTGTTGTCAATTTGATGTCATTTGGTTATTTCTGTTGTCAGATGAAAGGGTTCATAAGCCCTTCTTAAAATACATCCATTGTTGCAGCCAAATGTTCAAATGTTTCCTGTTTTTTCTCCTCTGTCGCTTCTGCATAGATATCCATAGTGGTCTGAATATCCTTATGCCCCATGATCGACTGGATTATTTTCAGGTTGGTTTCTCTTTCACAAAGCCTTGTGCAAAATGTGTGTCTCAAGCTGTGTGGATGTGTCAAGTATAGGACAAAAAAATTTTATTTTTTTCTGCCGAAGACTATCTGACGCTTCCATCAGGTAGTCCCAGCACCTTTATTATCTTTTGATAAGTCATTCTTGTCCTGCTCAAGTTACCTCTGTTCCGAAAAAATATCGTCAAAATTCCATTCGATTTCAATTTCATCCTGACTATGAACACGAAGTCAGTACCGCCAGCTCTGCTGGGGTTTGAGATTGTTTCAATCACCCCCTACTGATACATGACAGAAGTCCCCTTAAAATGTTCCAATGTTTTTGAATATTTTTGAAAAGATTTTTTCTTTTTGGAATTTCCCAATCTGTCCGTTATTTTCTAATATTTTTATTCTGCTGTTCATCTGTTTTCAGCGAACATAAAAACAGGCGGTACTCAATCTCTTTGAATACTGCCTGTCACTATTATCTTTTTTGTATATCCTATGCATTTTCCCGCAGCCACCGATTGATGATATACTGCCAGTCCATCCCATCCTGCATGACACGAAGAACTGTGACGGTTTTCGCTGCTTCATCCACGGTATAAATCCAGCTTGCCGCTCTGGGCAATGACAACTTTGTATTTTCTGTTTTCCATCCGTACCCCTTATACTGCATCAATTTCTGCCCATGCTTCTTCCACTGTCTGCACTCTGCCATTTTCCATATCATCAATGGCTTCATCCAGCTTTGACAATAGGACATCCATTGCATCATTGATCGTATAAGTTGTTTCACAGGATTTTGTTGCCTGTGCCAATGCCATACCCATCACCCTTTCTTGAAATAGCACTCTTGTTTCTGTCTTTACCATATCCTAGGGTATTCAATCTATCTATTATTTTACAAAATCGCAATTATGGCAGCAGGCTTTACCACCCCATCTACCACCCCATTTACCACCCCATTTTTTTAACGAATTATAAAAACATATGGTGATTTACGGGGTTTTCCGCCATTTCCAGAAATCCTTATTTTTCGCCGTTAATCGCGTCAAAATCAGGGGTTCCGTACAAATCATACGGAGTACTCTGGTATACATAATAATTGATCCAGTTGGTGTAAAGATTATTTGCATGCGCTCTCCAGAGAAGCAGCGGTTTATTTTCCGGATCATTATCTTTGTAATAATTCTTCGGAAGATCGATATCCAATCCCTTACTCACATCTCTCTTATACTCTCCGTCCAGTGTCACGCGATCGTATTCCGGATGGCCCATCACAAAAATCTTGCGTCCTCCCTGCGCCATTGCAAGGAACAGCCCTGCTTCCTCTGATTCTGCAAGAATCGTGATTTCTTTACATGCCCGGATATCTTCGATCGGAACTTCTGTATGTCTGGAATGCGGAGCCAGAAAAGCATCATCAAAGCCTCTTACCAGCGGAATTTTGCGATTCAGAACTTTATGCCAGAAGAGTCCGAACATCTTATGATCTAGCTGACGTTTCTTAAGGCCATAAAAATGATATAGACTTGCCTGTGCAGCCCAGCACAGAAAGATCGTTGAGGTTACATGACTTTCTGTCCAGTCCATGATTTTCTCAAGTTCCTTCCAGTAATCCACCTCTTCAAATTCCATCTGTTCAACCGGCGCACCCGTAACAATCATACCATCAAACCGCATATCTTTTAGCTCCGAAAAAGTCTGATAAAACTTATTCAGATGATTGGCAGATGTATTCTTTGACTGATGACTTTCGACTGCCATAAAAGTAACATCTACCTGCAGCGGTGTGTTGGAAAGTGAACGCAGAAGCTGCAGCTCTGTTTCTTCTTTAAGCGGCATCAGATTCAGGATCAGGATCTGAAGCGGACGGATATCCTGGTGTACCGCTCTTCCCTCATCCATGACAAATATGTTTTCTCTTTCGAGAATTTCTTTTACCGGTAAATCACCCTGTATCTTAATAGGCATTTTTTATTCCTCCTTTGATCTCTTATGTCAGTTTCAGGAAATCCTCTTCTGACAGAATCGGTATTCCCAGCTCACGTGCTTTTTTATTTTTGGATGAATTGGATGTTACATCATTATTGATAAGATAATTTGTTTTTCCGGTTACAGTTCCTGTCACCTTACCACCAAGTGATTCAATCAGTTTCTTGGCCTCGCCTCTGTTTGCAAAATGTTCCAGACTTCCTGTAATAACAAAATTCATTCCTGCAAAAATCTGCTCGTCTGATATTTCTTCTTTATGAATATGAAGATATCCAAGCAGATGATCTACTTTTTGATTATTTTGTGGATCTTTAAAATACTTCACAAGGCTGCTTGCGATGACCGGCCCGATTCCGTCAATGGCACTGATTTCTTCTTCATCAGCTTCACGGATTTTATCAAGGTCATCCTCAAAATGACGACAGATAACTTTCGCATTGGATAATCCGATATTCGCAATACCAAGGCTGTATATAACTTTTGCAAGTGTCGTTTCTTTTGCTTTTTCAATACTGCTCATCAAATTTTCAAATGATTTTTCTCCAAAACCATCCATATCCACGATTTCATCCCGGTATTTTTCTATCTCAAAAATATCTCCGAAATTGTGAATAAAACCTCTGGCAATAAATTTCTCCAGTGTTGCTTCGGACAGTCCGTCAATATTCATGGCATCCCTGCTTACAAACAACGTAAATGCTTTGATTTTTTTGGCTGCGCAATCCGGATTCATACAGCAAAGTGTCTCTACATCATTTTCTTTGATCACCCGGGCTTCCTGTCCGCATACAGGACATGTATCCGGTATTATCAGATTGCCGCTTCTTGTCAGATTTTCTGCAATCTGCGGAATGATCATATTCGCCTTATAAACCTGGATCGTATCACCGATCCCAAGCTGCAGTTCTTTCACAATACTGACATTATGAACACTTGCACGACTGACTGTCGTCCCCTCCAGTTCCACCGGATCAAAAACAGCGATTGGATTGATCAGACCTGTTCTTGATGGACTCCATTCGATTTCACGCAGTACAGTCTCACGAATTTCATCTGCCCATTTGAAAGCAAATGCATTTCGCGGAAATTTTGCTGTATTTCCAAGTGAATCTCCATATGCAATATCATCATATAATGCAACCAGTCCGTCAGATGGAAAATCATTGTGCTCAATCGCATGCGCAAAATAGTTCATAGCTTCATCCAGATTTTCAGCTGTAACGATCCGGTATTCCACCACCTCAAATCCCTGGCCACGAAGCCATTCCATCTGATATGCTCTTGAATTGTGCATATCCACATTCTGTGCAGAAACAAGTGTAAATGCATAAAAACGAACATTTCTCTCTGCTGTGATCTGATTGTTCAGCTGACGCACCGATCCGCTGCAGAGATTTCTTGGATTTTTATATCTGGCATCCACATCTTCAATCGAGTCGTTGATCTTTTCAAAATCAGAATACGTAATGATCGCTTCTCCTCGCAGAACGAGTCTCCCCTGATATGCAATCTTTAATGGAATATTTTTGAATACTCTGGCATTGTTTGTGATCACCTCTCCGACAACACCATTTCCTCTTGTAACAGCCTTTTGCAGTTCTCCGTTCTCATATGTGAGAACAACGGTAAGTCCGTCCATTTTCCATGAGAGCAGGGAAGGATGTTCTCCGATAAACGTTCTCAGCACTTCTCTGTCCTTTGTTTTGTCCAGAGAAAGCATTGGTGACTCGTGTGTTTCTTTTGGAAGTGCATCTACTGCTTCATATCCTACATTAACAGTTGGACTGTCTGCCAGAACGATTCCTGTTTCTTTTTCCATTTTTTCCAGTTGTTCGTACAGACTGTCGTATTCTCTGTTGCTCATGATCTCCCGGTCTTCCTGGTAATAAGCCTTTGCCGCTTCGTTCAGCTTTTGCACCAGTTCCTTTATTTGTTTTACGGCTGATGTTTCCATGCTGCCCTCCTGTTCTGATTACTGTCTCACTGGATGAATTTTTGATCAGTTCATTCAGTTTTTCCCATTCTTCACTTCGGATTTCCCGATATTCTCCACATTTCAGATTCTCAATTGTCAGATTCATGATACGAATACGTTTCAGCGTCTGCACATGATAGCCCAGATATTCGCACATTCTTCTTATCTGGCGGTTCAGGCCCTGCGTCAGTATGATAGAAAAACTCTTTTTACCGGTCTGTCTGATCACACAGGGACGTGTTACTGTTCCAAGGATTGGAACACCTCTGCTCATCCTGGAAACAAATGCCTCTGTGATTTCTTTATCCACCGTCACTTCATATTCTTTTTCATGATAATTCCCGGCCCGCATAATACGATTGACCAGATCACCCTGATTGGTCATCAGAAGCAGACCCTCTGAATCTTTGTCCAGTCTTCCTACCGGATACACTCTCACCGGATAGTCAAGGTATTCTGTCACCGTAGTTTCCTGCCGCTGCTGCTTTGTGCTGCACACAATCCCCCTCGGCTTATAAAAGAGTAAAAGCACCTGCCTGGTTTCTGCATTTACAGGAACTCCATCCAGGCAGACTGTCGCATCTGCCGGAATCCTTTCTCCTGTACCGATCACTTTTCCCTCAACCGTAATCCTGCCCGACTCTGTCAGTTGATCTGCTTCTCTTCGGGAACAGATTCCTGCACTGCTCAGGTATTTATTAATTCGTATTAAATTCTGATTTTCTATTATCTTTTTTTCGTCCATTTTTCCATTATATAGTTTTTTCTTTCTGACCGCAACCGAGAGCTTGTTTTTTTTTATTACATATTGTATCATAATATTACTGTTCATCGATGATATGAACAAAGCAAACAGTAGGATTGGCTTACTGTATAAAGGAGGAATTATGTCCAATCATAAACGACACCTTAATCCCCTGCTTCTTTTGATTGCAGTTTTATTATGTCTGTCTGCCAGTTTTTTATTTCAGCGTACTTCCTTTGACCCTGATTATAAAATCACTGCCATATGGTCATACGAAACAAAAAAATCCGCTTCTGCACCGGAAGCTTCCGTAACGAAAGCTCCACAGAAAGCAGATCATATATCCGCCACTCCAACCGCGGTTCCTTCTGTGACTCCTTCGGAGCCACCGGTTAAGAAAGAGGCTTCTCCTGAGGCAGCAAACGGAACCTGGACATCCAGCGGAAGCCATTGGATGTTTCTTGTTAACGGAACACCTTACACCGGGTGGCTGATCGACACTGATGGAAAGCATTATTATTTTGACAAGGACGGGATCATGCAGACCGGCTGGATCAACGACAATGGCAAACGTTATTATCTGGATCTGGATGGTATTATGCAAACCGGAACAGTCAGCATAGACGGGAAAGATTATGAACTTCAGGCCGATGGTTCGCTGAAGAAATAAAAAAAGCGCAGGAATAAAATCCTGTGCTTTTTTATTTAGCTGAATATTCTACTCGAGCAATCCACTGTAAACATATCCAGTCTGTCCATCATATTCAATCTGAATCCAGTCACCCTCCTGACCCAGTTTCTGAATCTGATCCCCTTCATCAAGACCACCTATGATATCACTGTCACTATTTGCCTCAGCTCTAACATTACACCCTTCTGTAACTGTCATTGTCGTGCCGTCTGCACTCGTTTCAAAAGAAGAAGTATCTGCCTCTTCACCCAGGCCTGCCAGGAACTGTGCCAGTGCGGTATCGTTCTTCTGCGCCTGTTCGTATTCTGCCTGCACCTCAGCCGTAAGCTTCTTTACATCATCATCAGATTTCAGCGAATCCATATAAGCGGAAACTGTTGTGTTCTGTTCCAGGTCACCTAATATTTTATAAGTGCCATCGCTGTCTTTTACAACATATGAACTCCATAAAGAAGGCGCCGGTGTCTGAATCCCCTTACAGATGAAATTACCACTCGTATAAATCACATACGAATTGTCATCCAGTCCTTTCTTCATATACACTTTGCTTACCTGATACTTTTCAATATAATCCTTTGCATTTGCAATTCTGGATTCATCAGAAGGTGTCAGGTTTCTGACCAATGTTTTCAATGTTGTAATATCTTTTTCCCCTAAAGCCTTGTAATAGCTGTTCATAAGTGCAGTAACTTCTTCACTGCCATCCTCCAAGGGATTCGTTTCTTCTTTCTTCCCGTCGTTTGTCTCCCCATCATCTTCCGGAGAAGAAGGATCATTTCCCTGGCTGTTGTCCTGTGCTGTAATCTGTTCTTCGTCTGAAGTACCCTTCTCACTTCCGACACAGGCACGAATGCCAAAGAACAATACAGCTACGATTATCAAAATTGCTCCGCCAAGCATAATATAGCGAAGGTTATCTGATAACCATTCCCTGAAATTATCCAAGTTCTTGTCCTCCTTAACTTACAACGCACTGAGGCAGACCCATTACCTCGTGCAACACACCTGAAGGGAATCGAACCCCCGCACATGGTACCGGAAACCACTGCTCTATCCACTGAGCTACAGGTGCAAGCTTTCTTCCTAAAGCTTTTTATAATATATCACATAATTGCCTATTTGTAAAGTTTTTGAATTATTCCTTCTTTTCTGACTATTCCCACGGTTACTGTTCACTCCATTCACCGCCCCGGTATTTCAGACAACTTTCCAGACTCTGCAGTTTCCAGTTTCGCCAATCACATACATTGTGGTACCTGCCAGATACTCATCCAGCTCCTGTGATGTAGAAATCACGTAGCTGACTTTATTCTTTTTGAGAATATGCTGGAACTCTTCCGTTTCATACGAAAAATCATGATAGAAGTAAACCGCTATAACCTTTTTCATCCAAATTTTAATCTTTTTGCTCTTCATGATTTTTTCTTCCGATGATCGCTCTATACGCTGGAGCATGCTGCGTCCTACGTAGGATTTCACATCCGGATCATACTGCCGGTACAGCAGAAGCAATCCATCACTGAGTATTCGGGGCTGTTCGATTCCCTCACTGTGTATGATATTTGCCAGATCCATTATTTCCTGATCAATAAAATACGCATTTTCTGCCTTCTGATAAGGAAAGGAATCCGTACCCTTGAATACCGGAATTCCCAAAGCAGCGATCAGTGCAATACTGACTCCGCCTGCCAGAAATCTTACCCATATTTTTTTGGATGCAAATATAACCAGCGTCAGAGCATACCCTATTGTAATAAAAAAGACGATTATCCACAAAAATCGGACAAATCGATTTCCAAATCCAAATACATCCACAAGAACCCTGACTGCATACGGATTAAAAATTGTAAGACATTCTGTCACAAGTGTTCCGACAAACAACCGGCGATCCTCTTTCTTTCCCAGAAACCAGATCAGCACCAGTGCCACCGGATACAAAAGCCATATCGGGTTACTTCCTGTATAAGTCTGGAGAGACTGCTTCAGAAACTGAATTGTTTCATTTAAATTTTCCAATAGTCTTTCCTCCTTCTACACCAGATAACTTATCAGCATCCAGAACGCCGACGGCAGCTGCACGATTATATAGCGTTTCAGCAGATGCCACTGTTTTCTGCGTATGCTCTCACACAAAATATATGGAAATAATGTAAGTCCTGTCATACATGGTACTATAAACAATGCGGAATTACTGAAAGCGATGCCACCGGTTCCGCACAGAAACAGTCCGCACCACGGCCACAGGCTTTTTTCTTTGCGGTAAATTGCCAGACAGCACCCAAAAATCACCGTCATATAAAAATATGCAATGACAGCTTTTCCCTCATATGTTCGGTATGCAAAATACTGTGAAACACCTCCGAGACTGTAGGAAAACAGAAGAACCATATCTGCCAGTATGACAAACACTGTTTTTTCTGCTTCTTTTTCTTCAGAAAAAAACTTTTCTGCACACTGATACAATCCCATCTCAAAAAGAAGCACCATCACAATTGTAAAGCTCCACTTACGTTCCATAAGCGGATGAATATTCAGCACCTGATAAACGATTGCACTCTGCAGTGTATCTGTATTCATAATATAAAACGAATTTGGAGACTTCAGAAGTTTCCCTGTATAAGGTGCAACTCTTTCCAACGTATTTGAATAAACAGAAGCTACAGGAAGTCCGATATAGTTATTGGAATCATAATTTGACAGTGTATTTGTATTCAGCCCAAGAAATACAGCAAGTGCCACTGCCACAAGCACCAACACTATTAAGGATATGTTTTTCTGTCTGTTTCCTGGAATTCCTCTGATACTGTCTGCCAGAAGTGTTCTCTTTTTCCAGAAGATCCAGAAAAAGAGAACGATCAGCAGACTTCCCCATATAATCGTCAGCTGTTTCAGGGAACAGCACCGATATTTCATAGGAAATGCCACAATTTCAAACAGGGTATAATAAAGCAGGAAACCACTGATACACATGATTGAAAATCTGCCTGACTGAAATTTCCGGGGGATCAGTGCCCCGAAAAGCCAGAATACAACAAGATATCCCACTGCCAGAAAAGAGCCCATTATCATATTCGTCATGAATTCTTGTCTGTTCCTTTCTTATTCAGAATTCCCATTGCAATTTTTTCCGGGGTGATCGGAAGTTCACGTACCCGTACTCCGGTTGCATTATAAACTGCCTCGGCAATAGCCGGACATGGTGTATCAATTACAAGCTCACCAATTGATTTTGCACCAAATGGACCAGTCTGTTCGTAACTGCACTCAAAATCGACCCGAATATTTCCAACATCCATTCTTGTCGGAATCTTATACTGCATAAAAGAATTGTTTCGAATCTTTCCTTTATCTGTATACTGGACATCTTCAAAAAGAGCCATTCCGATTCCCTGCGCAATACCACCTTCTGTCTGCACACGTGCAAGATTCGGATTGATCGGTGTACCACAGTCAACAACTGCCACATAATCCAGCAGATCCACATTTCCTGTCTCGGTATCTACTTCAACCTCTGCCATACCTACCATAAACGGCGGAGGTGACAACGGGGAAGAATGAGATTTGGTAACCTGCAGTTCAATATTATTAAAGAACGTACTCTTCAGTGCTACCTGCTCCAGAGAAACTTTTTTCTCTTCATCCTCACCTTCAACATATACGCTGGATCCGTCAAATGCAACTTTATCCACATCTGTTTCCAGCATCTCTGCACCTACTTCACAGATTTTCTTTCTTAATTCTTCACAGGCCTTCATAACTGCCATTCCTGTTGTATAGGTAGTCGCTGAAGCATAAGATCCTGAGTCATATGGAGAAATATCTGTATCTACGCTGAACACAACGATATTTTCCATTCGAGTTTCCAGACAGTCTGCTGCCATCTGTGCAAGAATCGTATCGCAGCCGGTTCCCATATCAGCACAGCCAAGTGCCAGAGTATAAGATCCATCTTCGTTAAGCTTGATATCTGCACCACCAACATCAACGCCTGCAATAGAAGATCCCTGCATAGCCATTGCAACTCCGACTCCACGTACTTTGCCATTACCCATATCACGGAATGGATATTTGGAATCCCAGTTCATCATTTCTTTCGCTCTCGCCATACACTTATCCATTGTACAGCTCTGTGCATAAGGAACATCATGATAACCAGGAAGCGGACCGCCCTCAACCGGCATATTCAGTTCTTTGACCTTTACCGGATCCATTCCCATTTTGTGCGCCAGCTCGTTTATTGCAGATTCTACCGCAAAAATACCCTGGGTAGCACCATATCCACGATATGCTCCGGCTGTCTGTACATTGGTATAAACTACATCAAAAGCAAAACGATATGCTTCTGTATGTCTGTAAAGCGCAATGGATTTATGTCCGCTCAGTCCTACTGTTGTAGAACTGTGTTCGCCATAAGCCCCTGTATTGGACAGTGTATAAACATCAATTGCCTTGATGATTCCATTTTCATCTGCTCCTGCACGTACTGTGATCTCCATCTCATGACGTGGAGTAGAACAGATCATGGATTCATATCTGGAATAGATCATTTTGGATGGACGTCCGGTCTTCCAGGTAACAATTGCCGGATATATTTCACTTACAGATGACTGCTTTGCACCAAAGCCACCACCAATTCTCGGTTTGATCACACGTACTTTAGAAGCCGGAATATCCAGGGCTCTTCCGACGATTCTGCGGATATGGAACGGAATCTGTGTAGAAGACAGAACGATCAGTCTTCCAACATGATCCATATAACAGGCTGTACGGAATGTCTCCATCATGGTCTGCTGATTGGCTCTTGTATGATACGTATGTTCTACTGTGTATTTGCACTCACTGAGTACTTTCTCTACATCGCCCTCTTCTTCCATGGCTGATGCGCACAGATTTCTCTTATTATCTCCACCAAGCGGAATCTTCAGTTTCCAGTTATCTTCCGGATGTACAAGGATCGGATTGTCCTTTGCTTTATGAATATCCAGCACCGCTTCTTCCACACGGTACTTCACTTTTATTCTCTTTAACGCTTTGTCTACCGCATCCTCTGTTTCGCCTGCTACGATTGCAACTGCATCACCAACAAATCGAACATGCTGATCCAGGATCAGACGATCGTCCGGACTCATTTCCGGTGCAGTCTGTCCAGCCAGAGTAAAACGTTTCTGCGGTACATCTTTATAGGTAAGAACACATGCAATACCGGCAACTTTTTCGGCATTTTCAGTCTTGATTTCTTCTACCCATGCATTTGCATGCGGACTTCTCAGCACTTTAACGATCAGACAGTCCTTCGGTGCCAGATCATCTGTATAAACAGGTTTTCCTGTTACCAGTGCCATTGCATCTGTTTTTCGTACAGGTTGATTTACATATTTCATCCCTATGCTTCCTCCTGTGCTTTTTTATATTTTAAAAACTTCAGAATACTTGCTGTCTGTGAGACAAATCCTGAACATCTGCACAGATTTCCTGCAAGATATTCTTTGATCTGTTCTTCTGTCGGCTCTTTGATCTCACGGAGCATTGCAAATACATTCATGATAAAACCAGGATTACAGAATCCGCACTGTTCTGCGCCTTCATCTGCAAGGAAAGCTCCAAACTCCTCTGCTTCCTTCTGCATTCCTTCCATTGTCACTACTTTTTTTCCGTCAACACGGACAGCAAGTGTGGAACATGACAGAATCGGACGGTCATCTACCAGAACTGTACAAAGCCCACAGTTCGCTGTTTCGCATCCTCTTTTCACACTGTAGCATCCTTTATCTCTCAGGAAATCGATCAGAAGCATCCCCGGTTCGATTTCTTCCTGACAATTAACTCCATTCAGCCAGAAACTAATTTTCATTCTTCATTCCTCCTACTGCTTCCCATGTTCTTCGTGTCAGGACTTTAACCAGGAGCGTTCTGTACTCTGCTGATGCTCTCATATTGCTGTCCGTCTTCACCTGTTCTGCAGCATATTCTGCAAATTTCTGAATAGCTTCCTCACGCTGTCCGTCAGTCATATCTTTAAAATTTTTAAGAAGCTGCTGTTCATCAGAAACCACAACCGCACGTCCCGGTCTTGCACCGATCACTGTTCTTGCTTCTTCTCCGATCAAAGCTGCAGCACATGTCAAAACCGGAAAATCCGTTTTGCTGTTTCGCTGACTTACATAACAGACAGATAACGGTTGCTTTTTCACGATAATATTTACAAGAATGTCATTATCTTTTTTGCGATTCACAAATTCTGTCAGCGGAATGCGTCCCGCATCGTACAGTTCAACCCATGTATCCATGGCAAGAAACATTGTCAGTACATCAGAAAATCCATATCGTCCCCATATACTTCCACCTACCGTCGCGCAGTTACGGAACTGCACTCCTACTATGTGACGAAGGCTCTCTCTGACTGCTCCATGTGTATATTCATTCAAACTCTCATTTATTTCAAGCTCTCTCAACGATGTCATACAGCCAATCACAAATTCCTCATCTGTTTCCTGCACCGTATCCAGCCCCAGGCCGGAAAGGTCAATGGCCGTAGAAATATTGCGGTTTCCCATCTTCAGCCAGACCATACCACCAAGAACAAGGGCAGTCTTTTTCTGGTTCAGTTCATACGCTTCCGCAATACTTTTTACTTTCACATAGCTTTTAATCTTTAGCATCTGTGTACCGATTCCTTTCTGTCATCCAAATTTAACTATATAGGCATACGTTAACTAATTTTAACAGAATCTTTTTATTTTTTCCATAGCAACAATTTTTTCTGTGAAACATGCATAAAAACAGCCCTTCCCTGTTAATACTTTTTTACTATTAACTGTTAAAAAGGAAGAGCTGTCTTTATGTTTATTTTTAATATGATGTCGGGGTTAAAAGCCTCCGACTATGATACCTATTGATTGTTGATTGCAGTTACCAACGCATCAATAGACGCACGGATAATATCAGGATTTACACCTGCTCCCCAGGAAAGCATACCATCCGGCTTCTGAATGCCGACATATGCAATCGCTTTGGAGCTTGAACTCTTTTCAAGCGCATGCTCCTGATAAGTTACCAGTGTAAAATCAAGTCCATATGCTTTCTTCAGTGCGTTGCTTACCGCATCCAGACGTCCGTTTCCAGTTGCTTCTGTCGTAATCGTCTTACCATTAAAGGAAGAAGTTACCTGTGTAGTAATACCACCGTCTGTCTGCTGGAAATGAACTTCATTGATACTATATGGAACAACAACATTTTCAAATGTAGATTTGAACAGATTGAAGATTTCATCCGGATGAAGTTCCTTATGACTGTGATCAGAAACAGCCTTTGCTGCATATCCCATTGCCTCACGCATTTTTGCCGGCAGATTCAGGCCATATTTTGTTTCCAGAATGTATCCGACTCCACCTTTACCGGACTGGCTGTTGATACGAATAACATCTGCATCATAATTTCTTCCGACATCTGTCGGATCGATCGGAAGATACGGAACTGTCCAACGGTTCGGGTCCTTCTCTTCTCTCCAGTGCATACCCTTGGCAATCGCATCCTGATGTGAACCGGAGAATGCTGCGAATACCAGTGCTCCACTGTATGGACTTCTTTCATCAACCTTCATGCCTGTACACTCTTCATATACTTCACAGATATGTGGCATATCGGAGAAATCAAGTTCCGGATCAACGCCCTGTGCAAACATATTCATTGCAAGTGTAACGATGTCAACATTTCCTGTACGTTCTCCATTTCCAAACAGAGTTCCTTCTACCCTGTCTGCGCCTGCAAGCAGTCCCAGTTCAGAATCTGCCACACCACAGCCACGGTCATTATGCGGATGCTGAGAAAGAATCACGTTTTCACGATATTTCATATTTTCACTCATATATTCAATCTGGCTGGCATATACATGCGGCATAGATAATTCAACTGTTACCGGCAGATTGATAATTGCCTTGTTTTCCGGTGTTGGCTGCCATACATCCAGAACTGCATTACATACTTCCAGTGCATATTCCGGCTCAGTTCCTGTAAAGCTCTCCGGGCTGTATTCAAACTGGAAATTACCATCCGTTTCATCTGCCAGCTGTTTCAAAAGCTTCGCACCTTCTACTGCAATTTTCAGGATCTCTTCTTTTGATTTTCTGAATACCTGTTCACGCTGTGCAACTGAAGTTGAATTATACACATGAACAATTGCTTTCGGAGCACCTTTGACAGCCTCAAAGGTCTTACGGATAATGTGCTCTCTGGCCTGTGTCAGAACCTGAATCGTTACATCATCCGGAATCAGATTCTGTTCGATCAGTGTACGCACAAAAGTATATTCTGTTTCAGAAGCAGCCGGAAATCCAACTTCAATTTCTTTAAATCCGATTTTTACAAGAAGCTTAAAGAACTCAATTTTCTGTTCCAGACTCATCGGTATGACCAGAGCCTGATTTCCATCACGAAGGTCTACACTGCACCAGATCGGTGCTTTGTCTACATATTCTTTTTCAGTCCATTTCATACATTTCATCGGTGGCATATAATACTGTTTCTGGTATTTTGTTACGTTTTTCATGTTCTTTTCTCCTCGTTTCTGTCATGTAGATTTTTATTACAACGCATCCTCGCGGAGCGTTTTTGTGTAATAGAAAGATTACGGAGTAATTTCCTGTTACAAAAAAAATCTTCCATCTCTACAGGCTACTGTAAGAGACGAAAGACATCTGTTTTTCGCGGTACCACTCTTATTTATGAACGGTTCATACACTCATGGGATACGGAATCTTCTGCTCTATTCGGAAAACTCTTATATCCTCTCCATATAACGGTGGATACCGTCTGTGCCTACTTTCCTGTATATTCAGAAGTTCGGACAGATGCTCAAAGGCGAGTTCCATGATTTCCTTCCGCTGCCTCGCACCAACCGACAGTTCTCTGTGCTCCAGGCCTCATGTACTATTCCTTATCAATGCATTTACCATATATGCTGATGAATAAAGACTAACACGGCATCCCTTCATTGTCAAGAGTAAATTTACGTGTTAGCGTATTAAAGTGTTTTACTGCTCTCAATCGGGGCAACAGGATTTGAACCTGCGACCTCACGGCCCCCAGCCGTGCGCGCTA
>ERZ1026854.531-NODE-531-length-26672-cov-17.722095_pt1 | contig 26672 bp, 24 predicted proteins | sample MGYA00380157_ERZ1026854 | MGnify/ENA primary metagenome ERZ1026854 (study PRJEB33269, sample SAMEA4719793) | human gut metagenome | biome: human-associated habitat; feature: organic feature; material: feces | place: Cameroon | collected 2013-10 ... | reverse complement strand
AAGATGCGAATTATGAAGTAACCAGGTCGGATATTAAGATTTTAAAGCAGATTCACAGCCTTGGAGATGAGCAATATAAAAGACTTATGGCGTATATGAAAGCCTTGCAGAAGTTGGAACAGATGGAGAACATGGTGGAGGAATAGAGATGGCAAATAAAATAGTTAGGGAAATTATTCACGCAAAAGGAATTGATATTGGGATTTACACGAAAGATTTTGAAAATGAATATATTTCGTTGACAGATATTGCAAAATATAGAAATGATAATGATCCCAGATTTGTCATTCAGAACTGGATGCGAAACAGAAATACAGTTGAGTTTTTGGCTGTTTGGGAAGAACTTCATAATCCAGATTTTAACCGTGTGCAATTCGAGGCGGTTAGAAGTGAGGCAGGATTAAACAGGTTTGTTATGACGCCAACCAAATGGATTGAACAGACCAATGCCATTGGAATAGCGTCAAAAGCAGGCAGATATGGTGGAGGAACTTATGCACATAGCGATATTGCAATGGCATTTGCTACATGGATTTCTCCGGAATTTCAACTGTATATTATGAAAGATTACCGCAGGTTAAAACAAGATGAAAACAGTCGACTTTCATTGGACTGGAACTTGAACAGAGCTTTATCAAAGGTGAACTATCGTATTCACACGGATGCGGTGAAGGAAAATTTGATTCCACCAAAGCTCACACCGGAACAGATTGCTTATACATATGCCAGTGAAGCAGATCTTTTAAATGTTGCGTTATTTGGTCAGACTGCAAAGCAATGGAAAAATAATAATCCGGGTAAAAAGGGGAATGTGCGTGATGATGCAAATTTAAATCAGTTGTTGGTGTTGGCAAATATGGAAAGTTATAATGCTATTTTAATTGAGCAGGGGAAACCTCAATCAGAAAGACTTATTTTGCTTAGAAATTTAGCAATCAGGCAGATGGATACATTAGCCAGTATCAATCTGTCGGCAGTTTCGGCACTTCCTGGAGGTGATATGTAAATTGAAGAAAGAGAAAATCAAAGTATATTTATACACCCGTGTCTCGACAACCATGCAGATAGATGGCTACTGGTGCATTAGATCAGGAAATAGAAAACTATAAAATACAATTAAGAAAGCTATATCATAATAAAGATACTATTTTATCAGATATGGATTCTCTTGATTATGAGGATAAGCATTATCAGCGAAGAAAAACAGATTTAGAGAACCATTTGTACAAGACTTATGATAAAATAGATGAAGCAGAGGAATTGCTGGTATCTGCAAAGGCTAAGAAACGCTCTCTGCTGGCAGATAAGATTACAGGGGATAACATTTACAAGGCACTCATTTTCTTTGATAAATTGTATGCTCAAATGAATGAAGCTGAGAAACGGGAGTTTCTGTCGCAGTTAGTGGATAATGTGCAGATTTACGAAGAACGCAAAGAGAATGGTCAGTGGCTGAAATCCATAGAATTTAAGTTGCCGATTATAGAAAAAGAGTTTACATTAAGTTTGGACAATGATACACAAAATGAGGGTATTTGTCTGCTTACGATTTGCCCTGATTGTGGAGGAAAACTGAGAGAGCGAAGTGGACCATATGGTAGATTTTACGGATGTATGAATTATCCGATATGTAGATATAACAGACCAATTAAAAAATAACTGAGAGGTGCTAATAAATGTTATTTATATGTTACCCCAAATGTTCGACCTGTCAGAAGGCTAAAAAGTGGCTGGATGCGCATAATATAAAATATACTGAGCGTCATATTGTAGATGCGAATCCTACTTACGATGAATTAAAGGAATGGTACGGGAAGAGTGGACTACCGCTTAAGAAGTTCTTTAACACTAGTGGACTTCTTTATAAAGAAATGCAACTTAAGGACAAGCTTCCTACAATGAGTGAAGAGGAACAGTTACAGCTTCTTGCCACAAATGGAATGTTGGTAAAGCGACCACTTATTGTAAATGCCGAAACGGTGCTAGTTGGCTTTAAGGAAGCGGAATGGTCTGAAAAATTTAATTGATATTAGCAGATGCTTCGTGGTGGTATTTCAGATCCTAGAAATAAAACACTAATGAAGATGTTTAATATGATTGGTATTGGTGAAAGAGCCGGCAGTGGTATCCCAGATATTTATCAGGTTTGGGAGAATGAAGGTTGGCCAATGCCTGTGGTGGAAGAAAGTTATAATCCTGATAGGACTCGTTTATCGCTTGAATTTAAGAAACAAGCGAACAAAACAAGCGAACAAAACAAGCGAACAAAATAAACATAGAAAAACAGAAGAGAATTATCAGTTGATTAGAAAGTATTTGAAGGAAAATGGATTGTCTAAGACAACGGATATCGCACAAGCTATTGGATTAAGCCCTGCCCGTACAAGAGCTATACTGAAAGAAATGTCAGGGCTTGAATATGAAGGCACAACAAATAATAGAAGATATCGCCTAGCTGATGATAATTAGTATAAATCGTGAGAGTTGTTCATAAAACAAAGAAGGTGACCGTTGGGGTGACTGATAGGGTGACCGATACAGAAAGAATAATTTACGGAGGTACTTTATGGGATTGATTGATATTGCCAGCAGTAAGTCTGTATGGCGTGGTATGGAATATTATAAACAGAATAAAGTTCTTTCGTATACTGTTAATGAAGATGGAAGCTGCGAAGGTATAGTAGCAGGTAGTGGAGATGGAAATTATCATGTTCATGTTGATATGGAGCATCCGCGAAAGACCACCTGCGATTGTCCTTTGGCAAATGGAAAGAAAATCATATGCAAACATATTGTAGCTGTTTCACTTTGTCTTGATGAGTCTGAGGCAGATCGCTTTAAAAATGAAAAGACAATATATGCATCAGAGGAAGAGGAACGCAGAGCAAAGAAATATGAAAAGTATATGGGATTTGCCAGAACTATGTCTCCGAGAGAATTGAGAGAAGCATATGTGGAACTGATGATTGAACTGGATGAATATAGGTTGAAAGAAAAGTACGGGAATTCCCATATCACCTCGGATTTACCAACGAGCCACTGCGAAACTGTTACGCTCCTGACACGACAGAAGAAGTGACAGAAAGTCAGTTTGGTGTAAATAGTATAAAAACAATGGATTCCGTACAAAAAAGTTCCGAAATCAGGAATTATTGTACGGAATTTTTTGTATTTTTTTCACCGATATTGGCGTTTTAAATACAAGAAAATTCGTAGGGATTTGCAAGGCACTTTTACAATAGCTTTTTACAGTCATTGACAGTCACAGCCTTTTACCATAAAATGAACAGTAAGAATGTATGAAAAGGGAAGAGAAAGATGGGAAAATCCGAGAAACAGATGGATAAAGAGCATGAGCGCAACCAGCGAATCATCGATACGGCGTTCCGGCTTTTTGTGGAAAAGAAAATCGAAGCGGTCAGTATGGATGAGGTCGCAAAAGAAGCCGGTGTGGGACGTGCCACATTGTTCCGCTGTTACAACAATAAGACGGAGCTGGCTATTGCGGTCTGCGCATCGAAATGGAAGGATTATCTGGACAAGCTGGATGAGGTAAGACCAATCTCTTCGATACACGATATTCCGGCCATCGGAAGATTTATTTTTACGCTGGACAGTTATATCGGCATGTATCAGAACCATAAGGATCTGTTGCAGTATAATGACAACTTCAACAATTATATAACACACCAGACGGTGCGGCAGGAGGAACTGGTGAATTTCCACGCATCCTTGAATTCCGTCAACACAAGACTTCATATGATGTATGCGAAGGCAAAAGAGGACAAGACCTTCCGCACGGATATTCCGGAGGAACAGTTCATGCGTGTGACGGTGCATACCATGATGGCAGCGTGTACCCATTACGCAGGTGGTTTTATCTGGGGAGCAACGGACAACAAGGATTATACAGGTGATCTGCTGCTTTTAAAGGAAATGATCCTGAATTATGCCCAGAATGGCACCAATCTCTGATTGACATTGCAATTTCGGAAAATCTGTGATATAGTAGCCACAATTGAATATGGAGTATTCAGGTGCCGGAGCAGTTTTGTAAGACTGGCTCCGGTGAAAAGGGAAGCAGGTGTAAGTCCTGCACGAACTCGTCACCGTAATTAGGGAGCTGAAGCCGATAGATCACTGGGAGACCGGGAAGATGGCGGATGCAATGATCTTCAAGCCGGGAGACCTGCCTGAATGCTGTACAGAAACATTTGTTTCAAAGCCACGAGTAACTGGTTGTACGTGTGGAATGCAGAAGCGACAGAAGCTTTTTTGCATTCGCTTCTTATGTGTACAAACCCTTTACCTGATACAGGAGAAGGGTTTTTGTTTTTGTTGCGAAAAACATGTTTCTGACTTACATATTTAAGAATACCGGGGCAGACCCCAAAATCAAAAGAGACAGAAAAACTGTCAGAGGAGGAAACATGAAGAAAAGAATCGTAGCAGTAGTACTGGCAACCGTACTGGGCGCTGTATGCATCACCGGATGCGGCAATACCCAGGAGACCGTAGAGAGCACTGCACAGGCAAGCACTGAGGCTCAGACCACCCAGGCAGCGGAAACAGCAGCTACCGAAAGCACTGAGGATGCAGATCAGGCAGCAGCTGACGAAGTAGCAGCACTGATCGATGCCATCTATGTGCAGGAGAGAAATGACAATACTGACCAACAGTGTGCAGATGCCAAGGCGGCATGGGATGCACTGACTGACGCACAGAAGGAACTGGTAGAGGGAGAAAATGCAGATCCCGATTATTTTGGCAGAGATACCGGAGATGCTTCCAAGGATGATCCCCGCAATCAGGATGAGATCGGTGAGAACGAGATTCTGGTAGTAAGCTTCGGTACTTCCTTTAACGACAGCCGTGTGGCTGACATCAAGGGTATCGAGGATGCGATCGCAGCAGCCAATCCCGACTGGTCTGTAAGAAGAGCATTTACTGCACAGATCATCATCAACCATGTACAGGCAAGAGATGACGAGCATATCGACAATATGGATCAGGCATTGGACCGCGCTGTGGCAAATGGTGTTAAGAACCTGGTAGTACAGCCTACCCATCTGATGCATGGGGCAGAGTATGACGAGCTGATGGAGGCGGTAGAAGCCTACAAGGATCAGTTCGCATCCGTAAAAGTGGCGGAGCCCCTGTTAGGTGAAGTGGGAGACGACGCAACCGTTGTCAATGCAGATAAGAAAGCAGTAGCAGAAGATCTGACCGCAGAAGCAGTGAAGACCGCAGGTTATGACAGTCTGGATGCCGCAAAGGAAGATGGCGTGGCATTCGTATTCATGGGTCACGGAACCTCCCACACTGCAAAGGTATCTTACAGCCAGATGCAGACACAGATGAACGAACTGGGATATGAAAATGTATTTATCGGAACCGTAGAAGGTGAGCCGGAAGAGACCGCCTGTGAAGAAGTCATCAAGGCTGTTGCGGAAGCAGGTTACACCAAAGTGGTTCTTCGTCCCCTGATGGTAGTAGCAGGTGACCATGCCAACAACGATATGGCAGGCGAGGATGAGGATTCCTGGTTAAGCCAGTTCAATGCTTCCGGTAAGTTCGACAGCGTGGATACCCAGATCGCAGGTCTCGGCGGGATCAAGGCTATCCAGGATCTGTATGTGGCACATACCGCAGCAGCAATGGCTGAGAAATAAATAAGAATTAAATAGGAATAAAATAAGGATTAAAATAAGTAATGAAAGCAAAGACTTTAATGAATAAAATCATAATCGTGGGCGGACTGAGTGCCTGTCTGCTGCTTGGCGGCTGTGGTGCCGGTCAGGCAGCGGACGCGACATCTGCAGAAAGCACGGTTGCCACACAGGAAAGCACCGCAGTGCAGGTAGAAAGCGCAGAAGCTATAACGGGAACAACAGAAGCAGCGGCTACAGAGACTGCACAGAACGAAGCACAGCTTCCTGATGGCGTCTACACCGCTGAATTTTCCACGGACAGCTCCATGTTCCATGTCAGTGAAGCCTGCGATGGCAAGGGAACCCTGACGGTAAAGGATGGCGTTATGACCATTCACATTTCCTTAGGTTCCAAGAAGATCCTGAATCTCTATCCGGGTCTGGCGGAAGATGCAGCCAAAGATGGCGCAGTGTTATTACAGCCCACCACGGATACCGTAACTTACAGCGACGGCATGACGGAAGAAGTCTACGGCTTCGATGTTCCCGTACCTGCGATCGGAGAGGAATTCGATCTGGCACTGATCGGTACCAAGGGGAAATGGTATGACCATAAAGTAAAGGTATCTGATCCGGTAGCGGAAGATAGCCGGGAAGCTGCGAACGGTTCCTTTGATATGAGTGCGCTGGCAGACGGCAGCTATACCATCGAACTGACCATGGAGGGCGGAAGCGGCAGAGCTTCTATCCAGTCCCCCGCACAGCTTGCGATAGCTGACGGAGCGGTAACGGCGACTCTGGAATGGAGCAGCCCGAACTATGACTATATGCTGGTAAACGGAGAGAAATATCTGCCGGTAAATACGGAAGGCAATTCCGTATTTGAAGTGCCGGTGGAAGCACTGGATGCACCTCTTATCATGATCGGTGATACTGTGGCAATGAGCACACCTCATGAGGTGGAATATACCGTAACCTTCCACTCTGAGACACTTGAGAGTGCAGAGAGCGGCAAGTAATACATATGATGCCAGGGTCAAAAGGTCTAAGCCCACATGTCTAGCACGGACCGAAGCGGAGCGGAGAAGTGGGAGTGCGTAGCACGGAGCAATCCGCAGGCATAAATATTGCAGGTTATAAAAGGCATGAAAACTTTGAGGTCAGGAAGAAATAGAAAAAAATGGATCTATGTTCTGCTTCTTATGGGACTGCTGGGGCTAAGTGGCTGCGGCAGTCCTTCTTCTGCTTCTATGGAGACATCGTCGGAAGCAACATCGGAGGTTACCCAGGCAGCAGAGGCCACGCAGGAAGGACAGACAGAATTAGTAAAAACAGGCAGCATGGAGTTACAATATGCGGAAAATTTTACAGTGGACTATTACGAAGATGGTTATAAGATGCTGACAACACTTCCCGACAGTAAACGTTATCTGCTAGTGCCGGAGGGACAGGGCGTTCCCGCAGATCTGGATGAGGATATCTGTGTCTTACAGGAGCCGCTGCAAAATATCTATCTGGTGGCCTCCGGGGTGATGGACATGTTTGCATCCGTGGATGCGGTGGACCAGATCCGTTTTTCCGGGCAGAAGCAGGAGAACTGGTACATTCAGACAGCGAAGGATGCCATGGCGGCAGGGGACATGATCTATGCCGGAAAATACAGCAAACCGGATTATGAGCTTCTGGTGTCCGAAGGGTGTGATCTGGCGATCGAGAACCGGATGATCACGCATTCGCCGGAGGTGGTGGAAATGCTTCAAAGCTTTGACATTCCGGTGATGATCGAATATTCCAGCTATGAACAGCATCCTTTGGGAAAAGTGGAATGGGTCAAATTTTTCGGAGCCCTGACCGGCAAAGAAGCGGAGGCAGAAGAAGCCTTTGCGGAACAGACAGAGATTCTGGAAAAGGTAGAAAGCGGGGAAAAAACAGGGAAGACCATAGCATTTTTCTATGTCACTTCCAATGGACTGATCCAGGTACGGCAGAGCACGGATTATATTCCGAAGCTGATCGAACTGGCAGGGGGAAGATACATTTTTGAGGATCTTGAGGACAGCGGAAGCGGACGCTCCACGCTGAACATGCAGATTGAAGATTTTTACGCCGAGGCGAAGGACGCAGACATCCTGATCTACAACAGCTCGATCGATGGTGGCGTGACCACGGTGGACGAGCTGATCGGCAAATGCAATATTTTGAAAGATTTCAAAGCGGTACAGGAGGGGCAGGTCTATTGCACCACCAATGATATGTACCAGCAGTCCATGGCAATCGGGTATTTATTGCAGGATATGCATACGGTGTTGACGGACGATGATACCGCTAAGCTGCGTTATCTGTTTCTCTTACAGTAAGATGGAGGACTTAGAAAAACAGCGTAAGTATAAGAGCGTTAGAATGAGATTAGGATACGATTGGAATACGATTAGGAAAAGAAGGAGAAAAACATGCAGCAGCGCAGGAAAATCAGATATCTCATAGCGTTTGTTCTATTGACGGCAGGCATTCTCGTGCTGTTGCTTTGCAATATAGGAATCGGAACAGTGAAGATCCCGCTGACAGAAATGCTGACTACAGGGAGAAACCAAGAAGGCATGAATGCCAGAATCCTGTGGGAGATCCGCTTTCCCCGGACATTGGCGGCAGGGATCCTGGGCGGAGCGCTGGCACTTGCCGGGTATCTGCTTCAGACCTTTTTTCATAACCCCATAGCAGGACCGTTTGTGCTGGGAATTTCTTCCGGGGCGAAGATGGTAGTGGCACTGGTGATGGTATTTTTGCTGGGGAATACGGTCCGTGTCAGTTCAGGACTGTTGATCCTGGCGGCATTTTTGGGAGCCATGCTGTCTATGGGATTCGTACTTCTCATGGCGAGGAAGGTAGACAGCATGTCCATGCTGGTGGTCAGCGGCGTGATGATCGGCTATATCTGTTCCGCGGTCACGGAACTGGTGGTGACGTTTGCGGAGGACGCGGACATCGTGAATCTCCACAACTGGTCGAGAGGAAGCTTTTCCGGAATGACCTGGGACAATGTGAAAGTGATGAGTATCGTGGTAGCAGTGACTTTTCTTATGGTGATCCTGTTAGCAAAGCCACTGGAAGCCTACCAGCTGGGTGAGACGTATGCGCAGAATCTGGGAGTGAACATCCGGACATTGCGGATCCTGCTGGTGGTATTGTCCAGCGTGCTTTCGGCATGCATCGTGGCATTTGCCGGACCGATTTCCTTTGTAGGGATTGCCGTGCCGCAGCTGATCCGGAAATTATTCGGCACCACAAAACCGTTACTCATGATACCGGCATGTTTCTTGGGAGGCAGTGTGTTCTGCCTGTTCTGCGATCTGCTGGCGAGAACCTGGATGGCACCCACAGAACTCAGTATCAGCACAGTGACGGCAATCTTCGGAGCACCGGTAGTATTGTGGATCATGGTATCCAAAAGCAGACGGGAGCGTGGATAATTTACCTATGAAGATGCAGAAGCCTTATTATATTACAACGGAAAAAATAAGCGTGGGCTACGATGGAAAGCCTCTGATCGAAGAAGTGGAGATCGCACTCAGGAAGGGAGAGATCCTGACGTTACTGGGACCTAACGGTGCCGGAAAATCCACGATCTTAAAAAGTATTGCGAGGCAGCTGTCTCTGATCGCGGGAACGGTGCGGCTGGACGGAGAAGATATGCGGACACTCACCGGGGCAGAACTGTCGAAAAAAATGGCAGTGGTAATGACGCAACGTCTGCGGGGGGAACTGATGACCTGCGAGGATGTGGTGGCCACCGGAAGATACCCTTATACCGGACGCTTCGGCGTGCTGCGGGCAGAAGATCATGCAGCGGTGCAAAATGCCATGGAACTGGTGCAGGTGGCGGAGATTGGGGATTCTTTATTTGACCGGATCAGTGACGGACAGAGACAGCGGGTGATGTTAGCCAGAGCCATCTGCCAGGAGCCGGAGATACTGATCCTGGACGAGCCTACTTCTTATCTGGATGTGCGGCATAAACTGGAATTTTTATCGATCCTGCAAAAGCTTTGCAGAGAGAGGGAGCTTACGGTGATCCTGTCCTTACATGAACTGGAACTGGCGGAGAAAATCTCCGATAGAATCCTGTGTGTGAACGGCAGGGCGGTGGACCGGATCGGAACGCCGGAGGAAGTCATGACAGCCGGCTATATCACCGAACTCTATGGCATCCGGATGGGAAGCTATGATGAGGGCAGCAGTGATATGGAGCTGGCGGCGCCGGAAGGAACACCACAGGTCTTCGTGATCGCCGGAGCCGGAAGCGGACGGAAAATTTACCGGCGTCTGCAGAGAGCGGGAATCCCCTTTGTCACCGGGATACTGTATGAAAATGACCTGGATTATCCCGTGGCGAAGGCACTGGCGGCGGAGGTGATCGCAGAGCTTTCTTTTGAGCCGGTGGCACAGGAAAAAATACAGGCAGCAAAGAAAACGATAGATAAGTGCAACCGCGTTGTCTGCTGTCGGGAGAAATTCGGCAGTCTGGAGACTTATCAGAGAGAGCTTTTAGAGTACGCAGAACAGCAGGGGAAGCAGATAGAAAGATAGAGAGCCAGGAGCAACAAAGCAAAGATTAGAAAACACAGAAACGAAATTCCCGGGATGTCGGTAACATCTGTGGGATGGAGAAAATGATGGCAAAAGTTATTATGATACAGGGCACCATGTCCGGTGCCGGGAAAAGTCTCCTGGTGGCGGGTCTATGCCGGATCTTTTGGCAGGACGGTTACCGGGTCGCACCTTTTAAATCACAGAATATGGCACTCAATTCCTATATCACGAAAGAAGGACTGGAAATGGGCAGGGCGCAGGTGATGCAGGCGGAAGCGGCAGGGATCGAACCGCTGGTGTGCATGAACCCTATTTTATTAAAGCCCACCAGCCATACCGGCTCCCAGGTCATTGTGAATGGCGAGGTACGGGGAAACCTGTCCGCCAGAGACTATTTTGCCCATAAGACGGAACTGATCCCGGATATCAAGGCAGCCTTCCGCAAGCTGGAGAATTATGCGGATATTATTGTCATCGAGGGCGCCGGAAGCCCGGCAGAGATCAATCTGAAGCAGAATGACATCGTAAATATGGGAATGGCGGCGATGGTGGATGCACCGGTACTTCTGGTGGGGGATATTGACAGAGGCGGCGTGTTCGCACAGCTTCTGGGAACCCTGATGCTGCTGACCGAAGAGGAACGGGAGCGGGTAAAGGGATTGATCATCAACAAATTCCGTGGAGACAGCACGATTTTAGATCCCGGCATTCAGATGTTAACAGAACGGGGGCAGGTGCCGGTGCTGGGAACCGTACCTTATATGGAACTTACGCTGGAAGATGAGGACAGCCTGACAGACCGTTTTGATGCAAAACATGTGGGGAAGATCGATCTGGCGGTGATCCACTATCCCAGAATTTCAAATTTTACGGATTTTGATGTGTTTGAGCAGATGCCGGAGGTCAGTGTCCGGTATGTGACGAATGTCAGAGAGCTGGGGACGCCGGATCTGATATTTCTCCCCGGCAGTAAAAATACCATGGGAGATCTGAAATGGATGCGGCAGAACGGACTGGAAGCTGCGGTAAAACGGGCTGCGGGAAAAGTTCCCATTTTCGGGATCTGCGGAGGTTATCAGATGTTAGGCTGTGAGATCGCGGATCCGGCTGGCGTGGAGGAGGGCGGACAGATCCGCGGCATGGAGCTGCTTCCGGTACGGACAGTGTTGCAGAAGGAGAAGCATCGCTGCCAGACCGATGGAACTTTGGATGCGGTGGAGGGTATTTTCTCTGGACTTACGGGATGCGAGTTCACGGGGTATGAGATCCATATGGGACAGACGGTGTATTGCAACGGGGACGGCAGCGGTGAGAAGGGTACTGTGGACAAGGCAGCCAGACCGGCAAATAGTGCAGAAAGCAATCGTAGCGCTTTCTGTGCAGACGATGCGACGAGAAACACGGAAATCACACAAGCTGTTATCGCTGACTCCACCGGCAGAATCTACGGTTCCTATATCCACGGTCTGTTCGACAAGGGGGAGATCGCCGGGCGTATGATACAGACCCTGGCCCGGGAAAAAGGCATCTCTCTGGAGAACGGTGCCTGGGAGGATTACCGCACCATTAAGGAAAGACAATACGATAAGCTGGCAGATACCCTGCGGGAATATCTGCATATGGAGGATATCTATGGAATGCTCAGAGAAGCCCGTATTTCATAACTATACCGGACAGGAACTGGCGCAGATCCGGATCGCGTCGCCGGACGAAGCGGTGAGAAAGCTTGTGAAAAAGCACTGGGACACTCTGGCAAAGCCGCTGGACGGCATGGGCAGCTTTGAAACCATCACGGCACAGATCGGAGCCATCTTAGGGACGGATGTGATCGATATCCGTAAAAAAGGTGTGCTGATCTTCTGCGCCGATAACGGCATTGTAGAGGAGGGTGTGACCCAGTCCGGGCAGGAGGTTACGCTGGCAGTGGCAAAGGCCATGGCCAGGAAGGGTTCCTCCGTCTGCAGGATGGCACAGAGCATCGGCGCCGAGACGATCCCTGTGGACATCGGGATAAATTGTGAGGAATCCATCCCCGGAGTATGGAACCGCAAAGTGTGCCCCGGGACAAGAAATTTCTTAAAAGAACCGGCCATGACAGAAGATGAGACTGTCCGTGCCATAGCCACAGGAATCGGACTGGTACGGGAGTGTAAGGAAAGAGGATACGTTATCCTTGCCACCGGGGAAATGGGAATCGGCAACACTACCACCAGCAGTGCAGTGACGGCTGCCCTTTTGCAGTGCGAGGCAGAGGAAGTCACCGGCAGAGGCGCGGGACTGACGGATCAGGGACTGGCGCGGAAGCAACAGGTGGTGCGCACCGCATTGGAAACATATGACCTGTGGCATGCAGATGCCTTCACGGTATTGCAGACAGTCGGAGGGCTGGATATTGCCGGGCTGACCGGTATGTGTATCGGCGGAGCTGTGTGGCATGTGCCCATCGTGCTGGATGGCGTGATCAGCATGGCAGCGGCACTGGTGGCGGAGCGGTTGTTCCCCGGCGTGCGGGAATATCTGATCCCTTCCCATCTGGGGAAAGAACCGGCGGCAGTGAAGCTGGCAGATGCTTTGCAGCTGTCTCCGGTGATCCATGCGGGAATGGCACTGGGAGAAGGAACCGGAGCCGTTATGATGTTCACGCTGCTGGATATGGCAATGAGCATTTATGGACAGAGCGCTACCTTTTCAGAAATCGAAGTAGAACAATATAGACGTTAACAGTTCAGCCATGAACATATCCGGGCGCATGGTTTTGTGAGCGAATGGCGTTGGTTGAATGTTAATCAGATGGAGAAGCAACATGATGACACTGATCCTGGGCGGCAGTGGCAGCGGAAAATCCGCTTATGCGGAAGATTATCTGCTGCGGGCTGCCGGTGATAAGAAAAAATATTATATCGCCACCATGCAGATCCGGGATGCGGAGATGCAGGCAAAGGTGGACAGGCATCACAGGCTGCGACAGGGAAAAGGCTTCACTACCATCGAACAGCCTACGGAGTTGGAGCAGGCGGTCTTACAAATGGAACCGGCAGGAGCTGTACTGTTGGAATGTATGTCAAATCTCACCGCCAACGAAATGTTTTCCGGGGAACAGCCTGTGGATCGTCAGACGGTGATCACAAAAATTCTGCAAGGAATGGACGGCTTAAGAAAGCAGGCGGATACTCTCGTCATTGTGACCAATAATGTATTTGAGGATGGAATTATTTACGATGATCTTACGATGGAATACATCGAGGCCCTGGGGCGGATCAACGAAAGACTTGCCGCTGAGGCGGACGAGGTCGTGGAAGTCACCGCGGGAATCTCGAAGCGGCTCAAGCCGTACTCAGCAGAAGAAATGCGTGGAACCGGCAGAATGGGTAGGATAGTCAGTATAGATCAGCCAAGATCAACATAGATCATCATAGATCACCATAGAAAGGAAACAGACATGCGAATTATCAAATCATTTTTCATAGCGTTTTCCATGTATTCCAAGATTCCCATGCCACAGTTTCAGTGGGAGAATGAGGATATGCGGTACGCCCTCTGCTTTTTTCCATGGGTGGGGGCGGTGATCGGTGTTTTGTGGTATCTGTGGAAATGGTTCTGTGACCGGTTCACGGTGGGAACTCTGTGCTATGCTGCGGTGGGGACGGCAATACCGCTTTTGGTCACCGGGGGCTTTCATGTGGACGGTTTTTTAGATACCTGTGATGCCCTGCATTCCTACCAGCCAAGAGACCGGAAGCTGGAGATATTGAAGGACTCTCATATCGGGGCATTTGCAGTGATCATGCTTGCACTGTACGGACTGATTTTTCTGGGAGGATTCTCGGAGATCAAGGCCTCGTCCACACTTATGGTGGCAGGAGCCGGATGCTTTCTGTCCAGAGTGTTGAGCGGCATTGCGGTGGTGAGCTTCCCTTCGGCAAAGCAGGAGGGAACGCTGTATCTGTTTGCGGATAAAGCCCACAAAAGGGTGGTAAAAACCGCCTTGTACGGGCAGGGGATCCTGTGCATTTTATTTATGCTGTGGATATCTGTCGTGGCGGGAGGAATCGCCGTGGCAGCAGCCCTGCTTAGCTTTGCGTATTATTACTATCGCAGTAAAAAAGAGTTCGGCGGTATTACCGGAGATACTGCGGGGTATTTTGTGACACTCTGTGAGGGGTGCGTGGTGGTTGCTGCAGCAATCGCGGAACGTCTGATAGTGGCGGTATAAAAGGTATTGCCGGATAGCGTGGCGCAGAAGCACATTTGAAATGGGAGAGGGAAATGATATTAATTATTGGCGGCTTTGCTCAGGGAAAATTACATTATGTAGAGCAGCATTACGTTCAGCGTGAAGACAGGCAGGAAGTGCCGGTTCTGGATGGAACGCTGAGGCTGGCATCGGATAGTAAAATAACATGGGCAACTGAGAGCGCGGTTGAAACAATGCCTGGAAAGCAGACAGAGCAGCCTACAGGGCGGCAGACGGCTGGCCCGCAGGTGATCGTCAATCATCTGCACCACTATATCCGGGAGCAACTGCGACAGGGAACAGATCCGGAGGCAATGATAGCGAATTTCTATAAGGAATATCCGGACTGCATTCTGATCTGTGATGAGATCGGCAACGGCATCGTCCCCATGGAAGCGGAGGAGAGAATTTACAGAGAGCGCACCGGCAGAATACTGGAACAGCTGGCAGCGCAGGCAGATGAGGTGGTGAGAGTCGTATGCGGAATCGGACAGAAGATCAAATAGAGATTCGAAGAAACACCGGAACAGACGCGCAGACAGAGATTCGCCTGACTCTCATCCGGCACGGCGCGACATTCTCCAATAAAGAAGGACGGTATCTTGGGAAAACAGACGAAGCTTTAAGCCCGGACGGTATCGGCGCACTGGAAAAATCCGTGGCAGACAGGATCTACCCAACTGCCGACGTCCTGTTTTCCGGTCCCATGAAGCGGTGCCTGGAGACCGCTGGCATCCTGTATCCGGGGCAGACTCCTATCGTTATCCCGGAGTGGACAGAGATGGATTTCGGTGCGTTTGAGGGACATAATTATCAGGAACTTTCCGGGAATCCGGCATATCAGAGATGGATCGACAGCGGAGGTACCCTGCCGTTTCCGGAGGGAGAGAGCAGGGAAGAGTTTATCCGCCGAAGTGTTGCCGGATTTGAAAAAATGTTATACTACATGAAAACGATCTGGGAGAGAAGTGCTGTATCGGGGCAGGGGGATCGCAAGATACAAAATGTATCCGCGGTGGTTCACGGCGGAAACGTCATGGCGATGCTTGCTCATTTCCTCGGGGGAGAATATTTTGACTATCAGGTAAAATGCGGACAGGGCTACAGCGGCAGACTGGCGTTTCCGGCAGGCGGAGGAGCCCCACTGTGGAAGGAATTTCGCCCACTGTCGGAAGCTACAGTGTCGGAAACTACGGTATCGGAAGCTGCAGTATCGGAACTTACAAAAGGAGAAACGAACGGATGAAATATCATATCCTGGCATTTGGAGCGGGATTTTTATTGGATCAGATCTTTGGCGATCCCTATTTCCTGCCACATCCCATCCGGGGAATCGGCTGGTTGATCGCGAAGACAGAAAAAGCACTGCGCAGTGGCAACCCACAGGAAGCTTCCCCGGAGAGAGAGGCAGCGGAACGCAGACAGGGGAAGCTTTTGGTTGTAAGCGTTTTGCTGCTTACGGGAATGTTGGCGGCATTGATCCTGGTGGGAGCCTATGCACTTTATCCGAGGATCGGCATGGTGGTGGAGGCGGTCATGACCTATCAGATCCTGGCGGCAAGGTGCCTGCAGGTGGAGAGCGGAAAAGTATGGAAACAATTGAAGGCGGGGAATCTGGAGGCTGCCAGAGAGGCGGTATCCATGATCGTAGGCAGAGATACACAGAACCTCACGGAAGAAGGAGTGGCGAAGGCTGCCATCGAGACTGTGGCGGAGAATACTTCCGACGGTGTGATCGCGCCGATGCTGTATACAGCACTGGGAGGGCCGGTGCTTGGATTTTTATATAAGGCAGTCAATACCATGGATTCTATGGTCGGCTATAAAAATGACAGATATCTGCATTTTGGAAGGGCGGCGGCGAAGCTGGATGATGTGGTGAATTTTTTCCCGGCGAGGATCAGCGCACTATTGATGATCGGGGCGGCATTTCTCGGCGGAAAAAGCTATAACGGCAGGCAGGCATGGCGTATCTGGCACAGAGACAGCAGAAAGCATGCCAGTCCCAACTCCGCCCAGACGGAATCCGTATGTGCCGGCGCACTGGGAATACAGCTGGCGGGCGATGCCAGTTATTTTGGCAAAGTCGTGATGAAACCCTATATCGGGGATCCGAAACGGCAGGTGGAATATGAGGATATCCGGAGAGCCAATCGTCTGATGAACCGGACGGCATGGATCTGCGAGCTGTTGTGCCTGGGAATCCTGACCTGGGTGGCAGCGGGCTGTGGATGGTTATAATACGGCGACCGGTAACCCGTGAAAGAAAGCTATAAAAAGAAAACAGATGCAAGAGAAGAAATATAACTATGGCGATCAGAATAAACGAGGAAACAACAGATGCAGCAGAACATACATGGCGGTGACATATACAGCAGACAGATACGGCTGGATTTTTCAGTAAACGGCAATCCCTTGGGAATGCCGGCGGAGGCAAGGATTTCACTTTTAGCGGCTATCAATCATGTGGGGGAATATCCCGATGCCGCAGCAGGCGAACTGACAGAGACAGTAAGTCATATGCTGTCGGTGCAAAGCGGCAGAGAGATTCCAAAGGAGTACCTATTATTCGGTAACGGTGCGTCAGAACTTTTTCTGGCAATTGTACATGCACTTAAGCCTAAAAATATTGTGATCCCGGTGCCGTCCTTTTACGGATATGAGTATGCGGCGAAGGCGGCAGACAGCCATATAAAATATGTATATCTGTCGGAAGAGACCGCATTTTGCCCGGGGAAGGAATTGATACAGGCGCTGACGGCAGACACAGATCTACTGTTTCTTGCAAATCCCAACAATCCCACAGGGCAGCTGCTGGGCAGGGAATATCTGCGGGAACTTTTGGAGCACTGCAGACAGCAGGGAATCATCGTAGTACTGGATGAATGTTTTATAGAGTTCTGTGAGACTGATAGAGAGCAGCCCAGGTCCCTGCTCGGGAAGATAGACCAGTATGAGAATCTGTTGCTGGTACGAGCGTTTACGAAAAGCTTTGCCATGCCGGGGGTGCGTCTGGGATATCTGGTGTGCAGTAATGAGGGGCTTCGGGAGAAAATCCGCAGACAACTGCCGGAATGGAATCTGTCGGTGTTTGCCCAGAGAGCGGGCATCGTCTGCGCGGGGCAGGCGGAGCAATATCTGCAGGATACCGTGGAATATGTGAAAACCGAGCGGGCCTATCTTAGGGAAGGGCTGGAGGCACTGGGCATCCGGGTAGTATCCGGAGAAGCGGATTTTCTGCTGCTCTACACCACACAGCCCATCTATGACAGATTGCTTGCAAAAGGCATCCTGATTCGGAACTGTGAGAATTTCCGGGGACTGGGTGAGGGCTATTATCGGATCGCGGTGAAGAAACATGACGAAAATGAAGTGCTGTTACAGGAACTTGCGCAGATTACTGCTGAATGAGTTCGTTTTCTTTGCAAAGCAGTAAATAGGAGCAGCCGGAAGACGGAAAATGAATTTTTGGGGAAGGTAACTTATGGAAAAAAAGAGCATTGAATATGTATTGCCGGAAGAGATCGAGAAGCGAAGCTTTGCGATCATTGCGGAGGAACTGGCAGAGAGGGGGATCGTCCTGCCCGCAGAGCAGGATATGATCACCAGACGGGTGATCCATACCAGTGCGGATTTCGATTATGCGCAGACGATGACCTATTCGGAAAATGCAGTGGAGATTGCCAAAGATTTATTAAAAAACGGTGCGGACATCGTGACGGATACCAATATGGCACTGGCCGGGATTAATAAGAAGGTGCTGGCTTCTTTTGGCGGCGAAGCCCATTGCTACATGGCAGACGCAGAGGTGGCAGCAATGGCGAAGGAACGCAGGACCACCCGGGCGGCTATCAGCATGGAACTGGCTTCGAAGCGGGAAAAACCGGTGATCTTCGCTGTGGGAAATGCCCCTACAGCGTTGATACAGATCTATGAGCTGATGCAGGAGAGCGACTGGCGCCCGGCATTCGTTATCGGGGTTCCTGTGGGTTTCGTGAATGTGGAAGCTGCCAAGGAGCTGATTATGGAGACGGATGTGCCCTATATCATCAATCGTGGAAGAAAAGGCGGCAGCAATGTGGCAGCTGCCATCTGCAATGCTTTGTTGTATGAATTGCGAAAAGAACAGGAAAACGTTACGCTCGGCAATTGACACGACGGATTATGATATAGTAACAGTGAGGTAGAAAGCATGCGGTACGGATTTACCACAGGAAGCTGTGCGGCGGCAGCGGCCAAGGCGGCCGCCTATATGCTGCTGACCGGCAGGGAGAAAACGGAAATTACCATAGAGACCCCTAAAGGCATCCCCTATACGGCTCAGATCCTTAACATCTGCCGCAGGGAGCGGGAGGTCAGCTGCGCTGTGGAAAAGGACGGTGGGGATGATCCCGACATTACTACCGGGGCGCTGATCTGCGCAAAGGTCTCATTGTTGCAGGAAGTTGGATGGGAAGCCCGAGAAGAACCCGGAGAAGCCGGAGAAGACCTCGGAGGAAAAAGCAAAGAAGAAACCAGAGAACCCGGTAGGAAGAACGGAACCGGACATGCACCTGAGCAGGCACAGGTCGTGATCGACGGCGGCTTCGGTGTCGGCCGGGTGACGAAGCCGGGACTGGATCAGCCCGTGGGAAATGCAGCTATCAATCACGTCCCCAGAGAAATGATCGAGCGGGAAGTACTACAGGTGTGTCAGTTGCTGGACTACCGGGGAACCTTGTCGGTGGAGATCTCTGTGCCGGAGGGCGAACATCTGGCAGAGCGGACATTTAATCCAAGACTTGGCATCGTGGGCGGTATTTCGATCCTTGGTACCAGCGGTGTCGTGGAACCCATGAGTACCCAGGCCATTTTGGATACGATCCGCGTGGAACTTAGGCAGCAGCGGGCACTGGGAAGAGAAGACGTGGTGATCTCTCCGGGCAATTACGGACTGGATTTTTTGAAAAACACCTATCACTATGATCTGGATAAAAGTGTAAAATGCAGTAACTTTATCGGTCTGACGATCGATATGGCGGTGGAAGAGGGCTTCAAACGTCTGCTTCTTGCAGGACATATCGGAAAACTCATTAAAGTGGCGGGCGGTATTATGAATACCCATTCCAGAGAGGGTGACTGCCGGATGGAGCTGTTGACCGCCTTTGCCGTAAAATGTGGTGTGGCGGCAGTGGATGCTGCAAAGATCCTGTCCTGTGTCACCACAGAGGAAGCTGTGCGGATTCTGGACGAGTGCGGCAGGAGACAGGAAGTCATGGATTATGCCATGGAGCGTATTTTATTTTATCTTGAGAAGCGGGCTCAGGGAAAGCTTGCGATCGAATGTATCATGTATGCCAATGATTTCGGTGCATTGGCGAAAAGTAAGGAGGCGGAGGAATGGTTTACTTTGTTGGCGCAGGAAGCGGAGCAGCAGATCTGATCACGGTGCGGGGCATGCACATGCTGCAACAGGCGGATGTCATCATCTATGCGGGATCGCTGGTGAACCCGGAGCTGTTAGAATATGCCAAAACAGATTGTGAGATCCATAACAGCGCAAAACTGACCCTGGAGGAAGTGCTGCAGATCATGCAGGAGGCACAGGAACAGGGGAAGATGCTGGTGCGTCTGCACACCGGAGAACCCAGCATCTATGGTGCGGTGCGGGAGCAGATGGATGCACTGGATGCATTACATATCCCTTATGAGAGCTGTCCGGGAGTCAGTGCCTGCTTCGGCGCAGCGGCATCGTTAAATCTGGAATATACCCTGCCCGGTGTCTCCCAGACACTGATCATCACCCGTATGGAAGGACGGACCGGAGTGCCGCAGAAGGAGAGCATCGAAAGTCTGGCAGCCCATCAGGCTTCCATGGCGATCTATTTAAGCACGGGAATGCTGCGGGAACTGAGCCGCAGGCTGATCTTGGGCGGTTATGCGGAGGACACCCCCGCAGCCCTGATCTACAAGGCAACCTGGCCGGAGGAAGAGGCTTATATCTGTACGGTGGAGACACTGGCACAGGTAGCGGAAGAACACGGCATCACTAAGACAGCACTGGTACTGGTGGGGGATGTTATCACCCATGGAAATTATCAGAAGTCGAGGCTGTATGCGGCGGATTTTTCCACAGAATTCCGTCAGGCAAAAAGCAGTGTCCGGCAGACAGAGGAAAACCGGGAGGAGCAGCGTGAAGATTAGTGTGATCAGCTTTACGAAAACAGGACAGAAGATGGCGGAACGGATCCGGGAGAGCATGTGCGGTGGAGACGAGACGATTATTCTATATAGCAAATGCTCCGGAAAAAAGACAGTGCAGACAGCGGAAAACAGTGGGGACGTTACAACGCAGACATTCGGGGTGATTCCGAACAAAGACAGTAACGTACCGACAGATAATACCGGGAATACAATAGCGGTACAGGAGAGTGTGTCAGTCTGGGCCGGTGAGCAGATGGCTGCCCATCATGCGCTGGTGTTCATCGGTGCCTGCGGTATTGCGGTCCGTGCTATTGCCCCCTGGATCACGGACAAGCTGCATGACAGCCCGGTACTGGTCATGGATGAACAGGGGCAGTATGTGATCCCGCTGTTGTCCGGGCATGTGGGCGGAGCCAATGAACTGGCGGTCCGTCTGGCCGGAGAACTGGGAGCCGTCCCTGTGATCACGACAGCCACAGACCTGCATGGCAGCTTTGCGGTGGATTTGTTTGCCAAAAGAAATGATCTGTGGATCTACAACCGGGAGGGGATTGCCCGGGTGTCGGCAAAAATACTGGCAGGCGAGAAAATTACCATGTCCGTACAGACAGGGCATCTGGCAGTGGACGAGACTATTCCGTCAGAGATCAGGCTGTGTGCATATCCTCCGGTGGAAAAGGTGGATGTCCTAATAGCGGACAACACGGAAGAAATATTTCGAAAAGAGGCAGCAGAACTGTTGTTGAAGCCGAAGAAATATATTCTGGGTGCGGGTTGTAAAAAAGGAACGGACAGTGTGAAGCTGGAAGCCTTTTTAAGAAAAATACTGGAAGAACAGGACATTGCCATAGAACAGGTCGCAGCACTGGCTTCCATTGATGTAAAGAAAGAGGAACGGTGTCTACTGGAATTCAGCGAAAAGTACAGAATCCCGTTTCAGACCTATCCGGCACAGAAATTACAGACGGTGTACGGAACATTTCATGGCTCCGATTTTGTAAAGTCACAGGTGGGTGTGGACAATGTGTGTGAACGTGCCGCCATGAAGGCGGCGGGGGCAGATGGAAGAATCTGCAGAGCTAAGCAGGCACAGGATGGCATGACCGTGGCAATTGCCGAGAAAGCATGGAAAGTATCGATGTAATCGTAAAGACCAATCGGAAGGACAGTCAGAAAAAACAAAGATTTTTTCATGTAGCCAGGCATCCTTGGGACAATACCTACAAGTGATGGAAGCATGAGAGGATCCGGAGGGCTTGCAAATGATGGAAAGAGGAAAATCAGATGAGTAACAGAATCTATATCATAGGAATGGGTCCCGGCAGGGAAGAAATGATGACCGGAGAAGCCATCGCTGCGCTGGAGCAGGCAGATGTGATTGTGGGTTATACCGTATATGTCAAATTATTGGGAGAACGTTTTGCGGGGAAAAAGCTGCTGACCACTTCCATGCGGCAGGAGACGGAGCGCTGTGAGCTATGCTTCCGGGAGGCGGAAGCAGGAAATCAGGTGGCACTGATCTGTAGCGGCGATGCAGGCATCTACGGTCTGGCATCCCTGATGTACGAGCTGGGGGCAAAGCACCCGGAGACGGAACTGCTTGTGATTCCCGGCATCACGGCGGCCAGCAGCGGTGCGGCGGTACTGGGAGCACCGTTAAATCATGATTTCTGCGTTATCAGCCTGAGCGATCTGATGACTCCATGGGAGAAGATTGAAAAGAGACTGCGGGCGGCAGCAGTAGGAGATTTTGCCATGGCCATCTACAATCCTTCCAGCCATAGACGAAAAGATTATCTGCAGAGAGCCTGTGATATTTTACTGGAAACCATAGAAGGGAAGCGCCCCTGTGGCTATGTGGAAAATATTGGAAGAGAAGGTACCCGGGCGGTGACCTGTACGCTGCGGGAATTAAGGGACCGGGAAGTCAATATGTTCACCACGGTATTTATTGGCAATTCGGAGACGGAGATCCTGGGGGACAAGCTGATCACCAGAAGAGGCTACCAGGCAGAAAAGGGAGAAAAGGCAGAGTGAAAAAGCTTGTAATATTTGCGGGAACCACAGAAGGGCGGAGATTGTCGGAGATTCTGGCGGATGCCGGAATCGCACATACGGTATGCGTGGCAACGGAATACGGTGAAATCGTAATGCGGGAACAGACGGAAAACACAAAAGCGATGCAGGCAGCCGGACAGCCCATTGTAAAACTTCACTGCGGCAGAATGGACCGGGAGCAGATGCAGAAGTTTCTGCATGACGAAGGCTATGAGATTGTAGTGGATGCCACACATCCTTACGCCAGGGTCGTTACGGAGAATCTGCGTAGAGCCGTGGACGCACTGAAATCTTTGGAAAAAGATGCGCAGTTTCCTATTTATCTGCGTCTGGAACGGGAAATTTCGGAGGCTGCGGAAGCAGAGGATAATGTTGTAAGTATCCGTTATTTTGAAAACAATGCAGACTGTGCGAGAGCACTGGAAGATACAGAGGGCAATATTCTGCTGACTACAGGGAGCAAGGAACTGGCAACCTATTGCGCTTCCGGCAGATTAAACGACCGCCTGTATGTACGGATCCTGCCGGGCAGAGAGAGTCTGGAACTGTGCATGGAGCAGGGAATCAAAGGCCGGCAGATCCTGGCATTGCAGGGCCCGTTTTCCACAGAGATGAATGCCGCAATCCTGAAACAATACGATATCCATCACATGGTCACGAAAAACAGCGGCCGCACCGGAGGGTATCAGGAGAAGCTGGAAGCAGCGAAAATGCTGGGAATCCCGGTGTATGTGATTGAGTCTGCGCAGAAGACATCGGATGCTGCCGGGAATATTCCGGGGACAGACTCGTATTCATTTGCTGGAATCTGTGGAAAACTGGGACAACTCTGTGATTGTAAGATTTCGCAGCAGGGAAGTCTGGAAATCTGCCTTGCCGGGATCGGTATGGGCAGCAGAGACTGCATGACAAAAGAAGTGCAGCAGACAATCGAAACTGCGGATATCCTGCTGGGGGCGGAGCGCATGATTGCAGACTATTCTGCCAGAATAGAAAAAAAGCCCTACTATATGGCTGCCCAGATCCTGCCCTATCTGGAAAAATTACAGGAAAGCGAGGAACTGGCACAGCAGGAGACACTTCGGGTAGCGGTTCTGTTTTCCGGAGATACCGGATTCTACAGCGGATGCAGAAAATTGTATGTGGAATTACAGGAAGCGATTGCAGCAGGACAACTGAGAGGCAGTGTGAGGATCCTGCCGGGAATTTCATCGGTGGTTTCTCTGGCGGCCCGGGTGGGAGAAAGCTATGAGGATGCCGCCATTTTAAGCATGCACGGCAAGAAACTGAACCATCTTCCGACAACTGTGGGGAGTCATGAGAAGACTTTCCTGTTGACCTCGGGAAGTGAGGATATCCGTAAGATCGGACGGATGCTTACGGAGACGGGACTGACAGATTGTGAAGTGATCGTGGGATATCAATTGTCCTATCCGGAAGAAAATATACGGATCCTGATGCCGGAGCAGTGTGTGGAGGTCACCGAAGAGGGTCTGTATACCTGCCTGATCCGCAATCCTCATCCACAGCCGGAACTCCTGACCCACGGCAGAGCGGACACCTGTTTCCTACGGGATTCTTCCGGGACGGAGGGAAAACTTCGCAGAACTCCTATGACCAAGGAAGAAGTCCGGGAAGTCAGTATTTGCAAGCTGCACCTGACAGATGGAGCCGTAGTCTATGATATCGGCAGCGGCACCGGATCCGTGGCGGTGGAAATCGCCGGATTGTCGGAAACGGTGCATGTCTATGCCATTGAGAGAAAACCGGAGGCGGTGGAACTGCTTCGGAAGAACCGAGAGCATTTCCATATGGACAATATGGAGATCATCGAAGCACTGGCACCGGAGGGACTGGAAGAACTGCCTGTGCCCACCCATGCTTTTATCGGCGGCAGCGGTGGCAGGCTATTGGAGATTTTGCAGGTCTTATACCGGAAGAATCCTCGCATGCGTATTGTAGTCAATGCTATCAGTATGGAGACTATTGCGGAACTTCGGGAAGTCATGGAGACTTTTCCCGTGGAGGACGGGGAAATCCTGCAGATGCAGGTCAACCGGGTGAAGAAGCTGGGAAGCTATCATCTGCCGCAGGCGGAGAATCCGGTGTGGATCTGCTCATTTACGTTCAGGGAGGGAGAAAAAGGTTCTATGGACAAAGTGAAGAAAGCGTTGCTGACCGAAGAAGAAAATGAAAACAGGGAAAATGGAGAAGTGCAGAGATGATCGGAGCACAGGAAAAAAAGATACGACGCATCATGATCGCTGCCCCGAAAAGCGGCAGCGGCAAGACTATGATCACGTGTGGATTATTGCAGATTTTTAAGGAAAACGGAGAGGATATCTCTTCCTGTAAATGCGGCCCGGATTATATCGATCCCATGTTCCACAGACAGGTGCTAGGGATTCCTGCCAGAAATCTGGACACTTTTTTCACAGGAGAGGACGGCACGAGAAGACTGTTTCTGAGAGATCGCAGGGAAGACGAGCTTGTGGTCATGGAAGGTGTTATGGGACTCTATGACGGGCTGGGCGGAATAAGAGAGGAAGGCTCCTCCTATCATCTGGCAAAAGTGACGCAGACCCCCATCATACTGGTAGTGGATGCAAAAGGCATGGGAAAATCGGTGCTTCCTCTGATCACCGGATTTCTGGCTTATGATAAAGAACATCTGATCCGGGGAGTGATCTTCAACCGTATGTCAGCAGTTTACTATGAGATTCTGAAGCCTCTGGCGGAAGAGGAACTTGGTATTGCAGTGCTGGGATATTTCCCGGAAAATAAGGACTTACAGATCGCCAGCAGACATCTTGGCCTGTGCCTGCCGGGAGAACTGGAAGATCTGCAGGAAAAGATCCGGGTCACGGCGGCAAAACTAAGGGAGAGCGTAGACATTTCGAAGCTGTTGCAGATTGCAGAAGAGGCGGAACCGCTGGAAGCTGAGAGAATAGAGAGAACCTTCCAACCAAAAAAGAAGGAACGCAGTGAAGAAACGGCAGAAGAGCAAGATCCGGATTCTGTGGAAAACGATAGGGTAAAGTGCCCGAGGATCGCTGTAGCCCGGGATGAAGCCTTTTGCTTTTATTATGAAGAGAATCTGCGCCTGCTGGAACAGACCGGAGCGGAACTGGTGTATTTTTCTCCATTGCATGACAAGGCGTTGCCGGAAAATATCCATGGGATGTTGTTGGGCGGCGGCTACCCGGAATTATATGCCGGACAGCTGAGTGAGAACAATGCCATGCGCAAGGCCATCCGGGCAGCAGTCATAGGTGGCCTCCCCACCGTAGCGGAGTGCGGAGGCTTTTTATACCTGCATACGTCTCTGACAGACAGAGAAGGACATTCCTGCCTTATGGCAGGAGTGCTGCCTGAAAAATGCTTCGATACCGGAAGCCTGGTGCGCTTCGGATATATCGAACTGGAAGAGAACAGTGAATATTTTCTGCCCCGGGGCAGCCGCATCCGGGCACATGAATTTCACTACTATGACAGTGAAGATAACGGCGTAGACTGTACCGCAACTAAACCAACTACCGGAAGAAACTACCCCTGCATCCATGTCGGTGAGAACCACTGGTATGGTTTCCCCCACCTCTATTATCCTTCCTGCCCCGAGTTCGCAGAGCAATTTGTGGAAAAGGCTGCGCAGTACAAAAATCGTTTTAAATAGCAGGATATTTGGCGGTATCTTCAAAAATTGTGGAAGAAAAATAAAAAAACACTTGCATCGTACATCGATGTACGGTGTACAAAGAAATAGGGAAGTATTTCGGATGAAATACGTTAAAAGGACGAAACCGGCTGGCGAGAGTTGGGTTCGTCCTTTTTTGCAGAAAAATTCTCAAAAACAAAAAAGATGTGTTATAATCGTAATATCTTTTTAGGTACGGAGGATAAAGCTATGGAAAAATCAAAGGTATATTTTACAGATTTCAGAACCCGTCTGGGAGAGGGAC
>ERZ1026854.530-NODE-530-length-26680-cov-21.745315_pt1 | contig 26680 bp, 22 predicted proteins | sample MGYA00380157_ERZ1026854 | MGnify/ENA primary metagenome ERZ1026854 (study PRJEB33269, sample SAMEA4719793) | human gut metagenome | biome: human-associated habitat; feature: organic feature; material: feces | place: Cameroon | collected 2013-10 ... | reverse complement strand
GCTGCTTCATTAACGTAAGATCGGTTGTAATCTGTTCCGGACTGATTGTAAATCCCGTAACCGGATCGGAATCATGTCGATTGACTCCACGGAATTTAATCTTCTGTCCATTTAGATAAATGACCTGGTCTTTAATCTCTACCTTTCTTAATGCAATGTGATCCACAATTACTTCATTTTCTGTTTCAAGAATCAGTTTATACAGATATGGATTTTCTGTATTCCAAAGTTCCGGACTTGCGATTTCTAATATAGCTGTTCCTTCTTCGTCAATACTTCCTAGTGCTACAACTGCTCCATTTTTATCTTCAATCGAAATTTTTACATTTGTTGGAGAGTAGAATTTTACATCAAGTTCTACTTTTGCAAGTATATCCTCAATCTTTGATTTTATATGATAATCGCTGATTGCCTGCTCTGGACGTTTCAAAATGTACACATCCCGGAAAATACCACTCATACGGAATTTGTCCTGATCTTCCAAATAAGAACCATCACACCACTTCATTACCAACACTGCCACTGTATTTGTTCCATCCTGAAGTACATCGGTAACGTCAAACTCACTGGTCATATGGGAAACCTGGCTGTATCCTACATAAGAACCATTGATCCATACATAAAAGCAGCTGTCTACTCCTTCAAAGTTCAAAAAAGCTTTTGATGCTTTCTCATCTCTGCTGTACTCAAAATTATGTACATAAACTCCACACGGAATATCCTGTGGCACATATGGTGGATCAAACGGAAACGGATACCGGATGTTTGTATACTGGTGTGTATCATATCCTGACATCTGCCATACACTTGGAACCTGAATCTCATCAAAATTTTCTGTATCATAATTCTTCTCAAAGAAAGAATCCTGAATGTCATAGATGCTGTTAAAATACTGGAATTTCCAAGTTCCATTCAATAACTGCATACGATCTGATTCTTCTCTGTGTTCCACCAAGTTATCCATTCTTTTGGATGCCGGAATATAATAGGCTCTGGCTGGCATTGTGTTTTCGTGCAGTACACTTAAATTCTCATAATAACGTGGTACAATCATAAATCCCCCTCCTTCAATATATATACATTTTTTTGTACTTAGTTACCCTGTAGCAAATATTGTTCTTTACTTTTATATTTACGTTTCTTTGTTTATCTAAATATATCTTATCCTAATCCGCAAAATATGTCTATGAATTGGATTAGACAAAATATGCACTAAATGATACAATGATAAAAAGTATGAAAAGAGGTGCTGCTCCATGTATATGAATAATGGTTATCTAAATCACTCACATATAGATTTCAAAGACAAAAGTCTTCCACTGATTGTAGGTAGCTGTGGTACTTACCGCCTTTCCAGTCATCCCAAGCTCCCAACCTACCGTCCAAGAGGACGTCTTGACTATCAGATCATATATATTACCGCAGGTTGTGGGCATTTTCATTTTGATAATGTAAATAACGAAACGATTGTTCCAGCCGGCAACATTGTACTTTACAGACCGAAAGAACTTCAGAAATATGAATATTACGGAAAAGATAAGACAGAAGTATACTGGATTCACTTCACAGGAAGCAATGTGAAAAATATCTTACGTCAATATGGGTTTCCGGATAAAGAACGTGTCTTTCAAGTTGGTGCATCTAATGAATATGAACAAATTTTCAAGCGTATTATTATCGAGCTCCAACGCTGTCAAGATAATTATGAGGAAATGCTTGTCCTTTTGCTACGTCATCTTCTGATTAGCTTCCACCGGGAACTGACAAGAGAGCACATATTAAAAAATGAATATCTTGATCATGAGATGGATAATGCTGTTACCTTTTTCAGTGAAAACTACAATCAAAATATCAATATTGATGATTATGCTGCCTCACGAGGCATGAGTGTCAGCTGGTTTATCCGAAATTTCAAAAAATATACCGGTTCTACACCAATGCAATTCATTGTGGGAATCCGGATCAACAATGCTCAGATGTTACTTGAAACAACAACTTATTCCATCAATGAGATTTCTAAGATTGTCGGATATGATAACCAGCTTTATTTCAGCCGGCTTTTTCACAAGCTGAAAGGATATTCGCCAAGAGAATACAGAAAAATAAGAAATAAGTTATGAAATCTATAATGCCCGTAAAAAACCAAATGCCAAAAAAGGATGCCACCGAATCAAAGCAGATTACGTGACATCCTCTTCTTTTTATTAGTGCTATTTCATGAATTCAACCGAATAGTAATACATTCCTATTATGGAAATGCACCACAGGCAACCTGCCAAAACCCACGACAGTCCACTCAACAATCCACCGCATATAAACCAAAGTATATTTCCTAATATGCTCATATCAATATTCCTTCTCTATCTCTCCATCTATTCCATAGTTAATTGGTGTTCGTACTTCTATAAGATTTCCTGATGGATCATAAAATCTTACAAGCTTCTGTCCACCTTCAAGTTCCATTAATTCCGTACCATTCATCCTTAGTCATTAAAAGGCTGCATATACAAGATATTGACTCTCTTTATCCTCTTCGTTTAATAGATACTTTGAATAGAGCCAGTTTGTACCATCAAGAATGATTCACCTGCATCGAAATTTTGAAGACGCTCTGGGAAATGAATATGACCCTGCTGTCCAAAGACAGCGGCTACATTCCTTCCTACAAACGCACGAAACTGACAGATGCCCTGCACACAGCCTTCGGATTCCGAATGGATTACGAATTCATCTCGAAGGCAGATATGCGGACAATCATCAAAGAAACGAAGCTGAAAAAATAGCACAATTTCCAAAATAGTACAATATCAATGCAAAAACGAAAATAGCCACACCACAGACAAACACTGGGGGTATGGCTGTTTTTGGCTTTATAAAGTGTCAAATATGGGATTATAGCATATTTTATCGAAATTTACAACATACGCTACCATTCTGTCGAATATACTGTTTTTTGTCTCCGGCAGTCATAGCAAAAGGCGCAATCCTGCGATTGCTCCTTCTGGTATTTCTCATTTTTCTTTTTAGATGCTCTGGTTTACAGTCGCTCCCTTGACATCGTCTTCCACCAGTTTCAGCCGGTTCATCATATCCCGGATCTCCTGCTGTGCCTGCGCCACGCTGTCCGTTCCTCCACTCAGTCTCTGAGAGGCTTCCACGATGTTCTCGGTCAGCTTTTCCTGTTCCTTTCTGTCCTCTTTTCTCGCTTCCAGCTTCTCTTCCAGTTCCTGTTTCTTTTCCTGTGCGGCTTCGGCCTTTTTCTTCTCTTCTTCCTGTTTCTCGTCGATGTAATCCCTGCCCTCGGCGATGAGCAGTCCCATGATTTCATCATTGGCAGCGTCCATCACGGCATCCGCCTGATCTCTTGCTTCTCCCATGGGATTCGATTTCAGCCGTTCGATCTTCGTTTGACGGATCACGGCGTTTTCTGCCGTAAGCTCATTCTCCGTATCCATCGCCTGCTTGCTATATTCTTTGAGTCCTTCGGAAAGCTGTCTGACCTCGTTGGAGTTCTCGTCGTATCCCTGCTCCAACAGGGATGCTTTCGTATCCTCCATATCCTTTATTTCTTTCTTCCGGTCAGCCAGTTCCTGCGTCAGAGATTTTATTTTTTCTCTGCTCTCTGACATATCATCGTCGATCTTCGAGTCCCCGGCAAAAGCATCTCCCAGAATCTTCATGGCTTTCTTCTGTGCCTGCGCCTTTTTCAATGTGATCGTATCCGTTACCGCTGTCATTCCACGGGCATCAATGGATTTTCCGTTCTTTTTCTGCTTCGCATCCTTCTCCGCTGCATGGCGGCTCTGGATCGTATTGTTCCCCATAAATACCGAATAATTTTTTACCTGCATCTGTCGTTCCCCCCTCTGTGATCCTGTTTTCTTATTTTATATTTTCTATATCGGCAGATGCCGCTATATACTGAACAGTTCTTTGTTTTCTCCCTTCCTTAATCTTCCTTATCTTCCTTAATTCTTCCTTAATCCCTTCTTTAATCTTATTTTTTCTTCTTTAATCCTCCTTTCTTTAATTGCAGTCTTTTCGTGACATTCTTATATTTTACCACAGTGTCCACATCCGAATCTGCCTGAAAAACAGCTCCGGTGAGCCTGCTGTCCTGCCAGATCATGGCAAGCTCCAGATTGCCCACCAGACGCATGCCCCCGTACCGTTCCTGTTTTCCAGGCCGCAGGCAGCGCCGGGAGCAGTACGATCCTCTCTTCATTGCTCTGAGCCAACATGCTGTTCATGGCGGCGCAGATCCCGAAATTGCCGTCGATCTGAAAAGGAGGATGTTTGTCAAAGAGATTAGGGTAGGTAGAAACTTCCAGCATTTTCCGGATGTTGTCATACGCAGCCTCTGCATCCCACAGGCTCACATAGTGATTCGTGATCCATGCCCGGCTCCATCCGGTATGTCCGCCGCCGTGGGCCAGACGATATTCCAGAGTCCTGCGGCAGGCTTCGGCCAGTTCCGGAGTGCCGTCCGCCGTGATCTCTCCGGCGGGATACAGACCATACAGATGGGAAATGTGACGATGTCCGGGTTCCGCTTCCCGGTATTCCTCCATCCATTCCATCAGCCGTCCATCACCCAAGTAAGTTCCGGGATACCAGGTGTCCTGCGGTGCAGTGTCCCCATGGATATCCGTGTTGTGATGCGCTACGAATCCCCGGCACCCGTACATTTCTCTGGCAGTATATCTGCCGTTCTTTTGCACCTTTTTCAATAATTCGAACAAAGGCAGATGGCACTCTGACAGGTTGCAGCTTTCCACATGCCAGTAATTCATCTCTGTGTTGATATTGATGGTATACTGGCGGTGATCGTAAGATAGCGGCCATAATCATAGAGGAGCTTTGTCAATCCCACGTCCTCTGGCTGCTCTGAATTATCCGTCTCTGCCTCTTTCCGCAGTCTCTCAATCCGCTGATCCGTAGGCAGTTTCTCATAACGCTCTGCTCCTTCCACTTCGAAGGCAAATCGGTCATACCACGACTTATAGTCAGCAATATGTTCTTCCTGTAATTCCTCATAGGAAAATTTCATCAGCTTTTGGAACCGCCGGTCCATGCGCTCCGCCAATAGTGCCTGCAAAGCCATCTGTCTGAAAAATTCCTGTCTTTCCATTCCGGTCAGTTCTTCCGTCAGTCCCTCCGTATACCATGGTGCCGATCCGGCCGTTTCCGATGGGAAGCGCCTCTTCCCATTCTTTCGCCGGGTGATCATACCATAACCTGCTCATCTCGTTCCTCCTGTGTTTCCTCGCCACATTTTGTCTGAAACTTTTAAAAATAATGAATGCTTACCCCATGCAGCATGGTGGTATTTCGCCAGTTCTCCGTTCCCAGAGATCCGGTATGCCAGATCAGAAGTCCGGTATTTTCCGCATTTTCACTTTCATCCACTTCTGCCGTAAGCTCCACCTCTCTGGCATAGCTCTTTTCCAGCTGCGCCGCCGTGGGTTCCGCAGTCGTCCATGCTTTTGCAGACAATCTCCCCTTCTCATACCGCACCCGGATCCTGCATCCGGTTACAAAACAACTGGTTACGATACCTTCGGAAATAGCCTGCGCCTGTCCGCGAACATATTTTATCAGATATATGGATACCGCATCGGAATGGGCTGCTGTGCGGAGGATCCTAAGTCCATAGCCGTCCAGCGTTTCCGTGTCCATCTTAAGGCAGACATCCAGATATTGTCCGGCACTGCCAAAGCCCTGCCCGGCGGACTTGGCCGGATCGGCTTCCAACAGGACTTCCATATTCCGTTTGCCTTCCGCTCCCATCTCCGGTGCCGGCATATAACGGATTCTGGCTCCCTGCATTCCCTGATAGAGCCCTTCACCCCTGCTGCCGTCCCCTGTCACTCCGTAGTGCCAGGGCATCTCCGTCTTTTCCCGGTCCCATTTTTCAAAATCATACGTATCCTCCGGACGCTTCGCATCAAAGTTCCACACACCTTTTGTGCTTCCGGCATAACTGCAAAGAGGAATGTTGTGAAAATCTGTCCAGATGTTGTCCGATTCCACCTCTTCCGATGCGATCTCATTTTCATAAAAGCACTGCACTGTTTCCCCGTATTTGCTGCGATCTGTTCCGGGTCTTATCTGCGCCAAAATATAATATCCCACATCGTCCCCGGTGAGAGCGTAAGTTTTCTCCGGCTGGCCCGGCTGGGAAACTGCCGTCGTGATCTTTTCCTCTCCCTGGATGCATTTGCTTCGATACCAGACAATATCAGAGCAGTCTTTCTCCTCTTTGGCAAAATCATAAGCCAGCCGCAGCATTTTGCCGTCCCGGCAGATCACCGGATCTGTTGTAAATATTGGTGCCGGTACTTTCCGGGGATGAATTCTGACATAAGCACCGGTCTGTAAGCCCTCTTCGGTCTCCGCCGTGAGTATTCCTTCCGTCTCATGGTCTATGCTGCTGTCGTTCAGCTGTAACAGGCAGCAATCCTCTGACAGTTTTTGCAGTTGCAGGGAATCTGTGTCTTCTCCCTGCAACTTATAGTGGATCTTCCGATTCACCGCGCGGCCATCAAAGGTCAGACTTTTTCCCGTTATGCTTATGGGCGATCCACCAGCTTCCAGTTCGAAAGTCTCCGCCTCCAGAAGAAGCTGCGTGGGAAGGTCTGTTTTTCCCGCAGCACGAATCTCTTCTCCGTTCCCCAGAGGATCCCAGTCGTCCTTTCCGCCCAACAGATTGTAGACATTGTAGCGCTTCTCCCCGCCCTTTATGATGAAGTAGGCATCTGTCAGAGATTTTCCCGCAATGTCCACCGTATGGGCATCTGTGGCCGTTGATGTAATAAACTGTTCTTCCGGATATGTCACATTCACCTGATAGCATTTCAGGGCTGTGGAAGGATATTTCGTCCACGAAACCGCAACTTTTGTTTCCGGCAGACTTGTAAATCTGCTGTCGATCAATGCGATTTGTCCGCCGACTTTCGTAAAATATTGCGCATGGGACTCTCCATCCTGCGGATATTTGCAATGAAAAGTGCAGTTCAGAAATACCACACCCGTGCCGGAAGCCTCATAGATCGGCATTCCGCTGTAGAAATCAAAATCACAGTCCAGATACACTGCATTTCCGTTCAGGGCATCATCCGTCTGCTCAAAATGGCATTTTTCATACAGGCTTCTGCCTGCCCCACACACGGGATACAGATTCAGCCGGCTGACAAACCGGCAATTTTTTGCGTAGAACTTATCTGCATCCGTATCCGCCAGTTGGGCCTGCGTAATGGCCTCTGTCCTCTTTTTCACAGACAAAGCCGGATCCAATGCATATTCCAGATCCACACAACAATAATTTCCCAGTGTCAGATTCTCCATCTCTAATTGTTCCCCGGAAAAATGAAACAAAGTATAATTGCCCTTTGCGCCATGATCATTCCCCCGGTTGGCGGCGATCACCACATCCTCCGCATTCTCCGACAATCCCACCAGTCTTAGGTTCCCGCAGGTTACTTTACATCCGTAAGGATAAAGATCCTCCGGATCCTCCCTTACGATCACCTCATCCGACTGCGGATTCTCCAGCCAATAGACACCCGGAGCAATGGAAACCGTCACCGGATGTCCCACGGCCGCCCCGCGCAATGCCTTGTCCGACAGAACTTCCCGGATATTATTATAAACGTATGGTGTGTTCCGTACTTCTTCGTTCGTCAGCCTGCTGTCCAGCAGAAGATGATATGGATCAAATTCTTTTTTTATCATAAGTGACATCTCCTATCTTTAAATATTGATGCAGTGACAACAACTTACAACACAAATTCTGCTTTTGCATTTCCGTTGACATATACTCCCCACATAGCCCCGGTAAATAAATAATCGTTCCCCATCCTGTTTCTTTCCACAAATTCAACAGGTAAAATACAATTCTCCACCATGTATCGCTTGCCAGAAAATAAATAGGTTCCATCCCCAAAGATGTAAGTATGGCATTCACCAATCCTGACTGCGGGGAAAGGAATAAAGTAAAAATAGATGCGACGACAACCCATGAAATAAAATGGGGAATATACACAATGGTCTGTGTTAATTTACGAAATCCCACATTTCTGACTTCGTCAATCAAGAGTGCCAGTCCCACACTGAATACCATTCCCAATATCAGATTAGTACAGCTCAGGCTGATCGTATTACGAAAGGCCTGCCAGAATCTCTTACTGGAAAACAGATATTCAAAATTCGACAACCCCACCCAAGTAGGTGCCTTAAACGGCGTATACTCAGTAAATGCATATTTAATACCGTAAATCGGAAAATAATGAAATACCAACAGTGCAAGAAATACCGGTAAAAACATCAGATAAAACCACCTGTAATGGTAGATCTGCACCAGTTTCTTTTTCATATAACTTCTTGGCATCCGATAAACCGCATTCTTGGTTTTTAAGTGCTTCATCATGTACACCAACCTCCTTCTGACGCAAATTTAGCACACAAAAAATCCCTGCAACAAGATACAATTCTTCCCTCCAAAGATTTGTGTGTTACCAGTTCTCTGAAGGAACAATTTTTCTGTGCAAGGATACATTTTTTCCCAGGAAAAGTTTCATTCAATCATCTTTTTATAGATGTAACTTATTTTACGTTGCATTTATAATTTGATATAAAATCCGCACCTTTTCAAGTCCGGATATGCAAAAAGGCATTGTATCTCAGATTTTCTGAAATACAACGCCTTTTTTAACAACACAATCTTACCCGAAGAAATTGTACTTGTTGGCTTCAAAAGCATCCATATAGGTTGCCCCATTGGAGCCATACCGGTTGGAAGCGCTGACCACATTTTCGGAAGCGTTCTTACTGATGTGTTCGCCGAGGAAGCTTATTTTGGAGGCGAAGCCTTTTTTCCCTCCCAATACCTTCTGCAAGGTATCCGCATCCGCGTTCCGGAACACTTTTTCATCCACGCTCAGGCTTCCGTCCTTAGACTGGGTGATTCCTATGCTTTCCAATGCTTCTTTGCTGCCCGCCGGAATATCTTTTAACTGTTTCAGATAAAATTCATTCATGGTTCCGCCGGTGGTCTTAAGCTGCTTCATGGTGGCATTGTATGCTTCCACCATTTTTTTCGCATCACTCAGGATATCCGTGGTGTCCCCGCTTTCTTTTGCCTTGTCGTAGATGGAATCCTTATCGGTTCCCACAAGTTCTTCTGCGGACTGATCCAGCTTCTCTGACAGTTCCTCCAGCTTTGCATAATTGTTTTTCCTCAGAATGTCTGTGGCACTACTTCTGGTGGTGTTAGTGCTTTTGCCAATGGTTCCCAACAGATTCTGGGATGACTTGTTATTGATAATGTCCAAGAGCGACGTTCTCTGAATAGGAATCCCGCTTTTTGCTGCGGAATTCGCCAGCATTTGGGTTGTGATCCTCATTTTGCGATCTCCTTTGATTTGCAATTTTTTCTCTCTGTCTTCTATATCGCCGCTTTTCTTTCACCCTTAATACGTCTTGTAACGAACCGACCTTTTCCTGTAACGAAACATCAAAAAATCAGCAGGCTCATCACCCGCTGATTCCTCTCTGAAGCATCACCGCCAGTTCAAATTCTTTGTCTCTTACGGTGCTTTCCGCTTTTCCATAATATTTTTCCGCACACATCTCAATGTTCCAAAGGCCAAGACCATGCTCCCCGGCATCCGTTTTGGTGGTGCGCAGTCTGCCGCCTTCTTTGTCTCTGTTCAGACTGCCGTCAAAACTGTTTTTCAGAATGATAAAAAACATGTTCTCCCGACGGTAGGCCTTCAGCTCCATGAACTTCTTCCCTTCCTTCTGCCGCTTACAGGCTTCCAGCGCATTGTCCAACGCATTGTTGAGGATAATGCTCAGATCAAACGCATCGATATTCATGTTCGCCGGGAACAGAAAATCCGCCTGAAAATCGATCCCGCTCTTCTCTGTCAGCTTCACATATCTCTGCAGGATCACATCCGTCACCGGATTGCCCGTATGGTATTTCATATCCAGCTGCTCCACGGAAGTCTGCAAAGAATTCAGATACTGCCGCAGCGGCGTCTGCTCCGGCTGTCCGCTCATGAGAGCCTCCATGTCCGCGATATAATTTTTCATATCATGCCGCATGCCCCGGATCCCTGCATACAGATTCTCTATGTCCCCGATATGCTGTTCCATTTCCAGTATCCGGTCCCGATATACACTGACCTCGATTTTGTGGTTGTTTTCGTCGATCAGCTTCCGCAGCATTTTTGCCGCCAGCAGGATCATGAGGACACACAGCCAGCACACGCAGGGGATCAGAAGGTTCATCTCCGGACGGCTGTCCAGCAGCAGATACATATCCGTTCCATCCATGGAAAACATCATGCTGCGAAGCATCAGACACAGCAGAAATCCGATCAGGCTGGGAAACAGTAAAAAGATCAACTGCGATCTCTCATGCACCTCTTTCAGCGCAAGATATTTTTTCACTCTCCGAAGAATCTCATAAGAAAATATAAGAACCGTGCCTGCCAAAAGAATATTCCAGAAAATCTCGATGCCGGAAACCGCTGCATAGAACATCTCCTCTCCATACAGTTGTCTTTTCAGGAACAAATAATCATTGAGATCCACCAGTTTCCGAAGGACCCACAATAAGACGGGATGAAAAGCCATTTTTAAAAGCTCCGTTACGGAATAAAAGGTCACAATGCCGTAAAATAATTTTAATCTGTTCTCCCGCAAAAGTATCCCGCTGACCACACAGGTAACAAGCATGCTGGCTAACACCGGCCAGATACTTTGGCGGCTGTCACTCACGACGCTGTTTTCGTAAAATAAATTTCTTACCCAGCCGGATTCATGCAGAAAGATCTGAACGACCGCATATTGTAATAGCAGTATACCTTTCTTCATATATTCCGGGAAAGGGAAACGCGCCTGTGCCGTGTCCAGAAGCATTCCCAGTAAGGCTCCCTGTGCACAATAGGTCAGGATATCCAGCAGAAGATATATCATGTCTTTCATCCCCACTTACGCCTTTCTCAGATACTTCATGTATGCCGTGACAAAATCATTGTACTTCTGCTTTGCCAAAAACACCTTCTCACCGTTTTTCAATTCTATGTTGCTGTTGTCATACCGGGCGACCTCCTGCATGTTTACCAGAAAGCCCCGATGGGAACGGAAAAAGCGATCCCCCAGTTTCTGCTCCAGTACCTCCATTTTTTCGTAAAAACAGTAGGGTTCCTTCTTAGATTTGGTGTGCAAAATAATTTTTCTGGCCTGGTTCTCCGCATAGATGATATCATCCACTGGGATTCTGACATAGTTTCCGCCCACTTTTATAACCAGTGGTTCGGCATTCTTCTTACTCCGGATCTGGCGGATCGCCCTGTCCATGACTTCCGTGAACTTCTGCTCATCAATGGGCTTCAGGAGATAGTGAAACGCCCCGACATCATAGCCTTCGAACACATACTCCCTCAGGGCCGACACAAAGATGATCAGGGCATCCGATCTTTCCCGGATCTTTCTGGCCGTCTCCATGCCGTTCGGTTCTTTCGCATTCGGATCCTGGTTCAGGGAAATATCCAGCAGGATCAGATCAAATGCCGTCGGATCCGCCAGCAGCGCCACGCCATCGGCAAACAGGCTGACTTCCGCCTCCGTACATTTTTCTACCAGCCTTTTCAGGTATTCTCTTATGGGCTGTTCATCGTCACATATAGCTATTTTCAGCATTCGTCTTCTACTCCCCCGGGTCTTGTTCCAATCAAGTATTTCCTTTTTTATATCGCCACTTTTGTTTTGGAATTCAATCCCATGTAACGAAATGCGGTTTTTATGTAACGAAAAATCAGCAGGTGATATCACCCGCTGATCTGTAGTTCAATAGTCACCCGAGTTTCCCGTTTTGTAAACGAGTTTCACATTTTGAAAGCGACCTTCAAATTTTGTACCCGACTTTCCACTTTTGTAATGACTTTCCCGTTTTTTTCCTTGCTTTTATGATATAATCACCTTATGGCAGAGTATTTTTTTGCACAAAAACTGGACGTCAGTTTTGGCTTACAAATTTTGTAAGCCAAAATTCACGTCTTTTGCTGTTCTTATTTCAGCCGGCGGTCTGTGCTTTATTCTGTCTTCAGGTTACTTTTTGAGAAGTCTTGCGGTGAGGTTGATGTCTTTGGCTGCAACCTCTTGGCATCCCAGCCTCTCCGCCAGGTCTTCTCCATAATAAAAGCAGAACGCTTCATACGGACTTTTTCCATTCAGTTTCCTTCTACGGTAGGAATTGATATGGTTCATCATCAGCTCTATGTCTCCCTGCGTCAGTTCATCAAAGCTTCTTCCTTTCGGCAGGATCCTGCGTATAAATTCATGTCCCACCTCGATCTCTGCTTTCTGATACGGCGCACTTGGATTGCAGTAATAGATCCTCGTCCTTTGAAATCCTTTTCCATCCGGTCCATTCTCTATACACTTCGGATTGGAAAACTCACTTCCGTTATCCGTCAGAATGACCGGAAACAGCTTTCTGAAATCCTGTCCTCCCAGACGGTGGTACAGTTCATCATAAATATCTATCACCGACTTTGAGGTATTTGCTTCCCGCAAAAATCCCAGCATCAGTGACACATTTACGAAATATATCGTCAACAGGACTTTTCCTCCCTTGCTCCCGATCACGGAATCCATCTGCACCACTGCTGTGTCCGGATGCTGTTCCATATATACTTCATAATCATGATAATTCCTTCCCACACGGCATCCACGGTCTACTTTCAGCTCCGGTTTTTTATATCTCGGACGGTACTTTACCTTTCTTGGCAGGTCTATGTTCCTGATATCAAACAGGCATCCATCCACGTAGTTGTAGAGGGTCTTTTCACTGCACATCAGTTCATCCTTATGTGTCAGGTAGATCTGATGGATAGACTGCCCCTGTTTTACCAGCGGCACCAGGATCTCATTGAGTCTGGCGATTTCCCCTTCCGTAGCAAGGATCCCGCTTCGGGATTCCGATATCTTTTCCGTTGCCCGCCTCTGGGCTCCCAGAGCATCGTAAACAGTTTTGGTCAGCGTACACTTCTTCACTTCACTGCATCCGTTGCATACATATGGCGGTTTAAAACGGTGGGTACATATTTCCTCTTCATAATGCTCACAGTAACGGTTGCATATGAGCTCACACTGTTTACAGACAGCTACCAGTGGATGCCTGCAGTCATTTGTCCCGCATACTTTTTTCCTCTTACATGCTTTTCTGTACTTGCAGGTATTATGCGGGTAACTTCCATAACCGGTGTCCTGTTCGATGGAATAGTTCCTGATCTCCTTTGTGATGGTAGTCCTGTCTCTTCCCAGTTTCTCTCCAAGCTCTGTGAAAGTCATGTGCTCCTTTAGTCCGCTTTCTATCTCCAGCCGGTCCTCATAATTTAAGAACTTTGCCATACTGTCTCCTTTCCCCGCCAGCTGCTGAAGTTCTGTTAAAAAACAGGAAGAACATTTCTGTTCTTCCTGCATTTGTATCGTCACTTTCACTGCTGTAATTTATTCTGTTTGTAATCAACTTTCCCCCTCACACGGGAATTTCAAAAAACTATTGAGGCCGCTGATCTGTATCTTTTTCGATTTCCGTACCATATAAATTCCAATCCCCAAAATCATCAGGCACACCCCTGCACTGGTGAGGGCATTCATCAGCGGAATCAGTTCCCCGGAGTCCTGTCCGAAAGCTGCAAACAGTGCTGTCTGTAAGGATAGCAGTGAGACCAGTGCATCTGCATAACTGATATTCCGCAGTGTCACCAGAAGAAGAGACTTCTCTTTCCTCACTTTGATCATGTTCCGGATCGCCATCCCAAGTTTGTAAAATGTATAAGTGGCCACCGCATAGATCAACAGCCCCTGATAGGATTTTCCGCCCTCACCGGATACCAGCATGATCACTGATCCGCCCAGCGCAATACGCATCATGGAAAACAGGATCTTGCAGTTTCTGTACACCCTCCAGGAACGTGTTTCCAAGCTGTCCTCCTTTTCCGGATTCCTTTTTCGCCATGGAACTTTTACCTGATACACCCTGCCTGCATATGCCACGGCTAAAAAGCGCATCTCGCACAACAGCAGGTAATATACCGCCAGTGAGACATACCGTGCCGAAAAGTTCATAAAACCAATCACGCCATTGAATATCGCATAAATCGGATTTAATCCCATCCCCGGGATGGTAACCAGTACCGTGCGAAGTCCGGTATCGGTAATCAGTGTATTGGCAACCCGGTTATTTTGGGTAAACGGCAGGATCCCTCATTTTTGTATTTTTTCAATCCGAAACGGCGATTTAAATACAATAAATGCAAACAGGACTTCCAACGCCTGACCCACATTTCATAATAAGTCCCGTTTTCCTTATATTTATGAAGAATCTTCTTTTTATGAGGCCTTTTTCTTCATAAATTTCATGTTTCTTCATGTAATATGAAATTGAAAGGGTAGAATGTATGAAAAATGATTGTTTTTTTCATAATATCAGCATTTATAGTCATTTTATGAAAAAGCGCAACGCTCACAGGAAGAGATACTGTCAATCCGCGAACAGTTCCTTCTTCCGCTCAATCATCTCGTCGATCTTCTCGATATACAGTCCCACGTCTTTCACATTATCGCACCGCTCGATCCGTCCGTTGGGGAAGACTCTCTTGGTGATGGAACCGGCGCCTAATGCCACGATGGTCTGTTTCTCCTCCATGATGAGGATGTTGTACAGTCCGTATTTGCCGGGACGGGCGTAGCCGGTGTTCTCGAAGTTGCCGGACATGTTCTTCTGTCGGTAGAGGTAATACGGTTTCATTCCAAGCTTCTCAGCTCCCGCCGCAGCGATCTTCATGGTCTCGTCTGTATTATGGAGCATGGAGACGCCGTTCTCCTGGATCCACTGGTTCAGGCGGGATGCCCGCTTGATCGCCAGGGAATGAACGGTCAGGCTGTCCGGTGCCAGTTCCACGATTCTTTCGATGGTGCGCTGTACATCCGCCTCCAGTTCTCCCGGCAGCCCCAGGATCAGATCCATATTAATATTGTCAAAACCAACCTCTCTCGCCAGCTTATATGCTGTAAGTACCTGTTCCACGCTGGCTTTTCTGCCGATGATATCCAGGGTCTCCTGCTTCATCGTCTGGGGATTCACGGAGATGCGGCTGACCTGATGACGATACAGTACCTCCAGCTTCTCTCTGGTGATGCTGTCGGCACGACCGGCTTCCACGGTGAATTCCTTCACGGTAGAGAAATCAAACTTGGACTTTAATGCTGTGATCAGACGGTCCAGCTGCTCCGGTTCCAGTGTGGTGGGCGTACCACCGCCGATATAGACGGTATCCAGTACCTTGTCCTTAAAATTCTCCGCCACATAATCCATCTCTTTGATCACAGCGTCCACGTAAGCGTCCACCTGCCTGCGGAATGCAGCGATCGGATAAGAGGTAAAGGAACAATAGAGACAGGTTGTAGGGCAGAATGGAATCCCGATATACAGGCTGTAACCGCCCTCATAATGAATCTCTTTTAACAGATCCCGCTCTCTCTTCGCAATATCGATTCCCAAGAGTGCCTTCTCTTCGCTAACGTAATGGCTCTGCTCCATGAAATCCAGAATCTCTGCATCGCTTCTGCCCTCATCCAGCATACCGTAGGCGATCTTCGTGGGACGGATGCCGGTAAGGTTTCCCCAGGGGAGTTCCTGCCCGGTCACCTTGCTTAAGGTGCGGTACAAGAAACGCTTCAGACCGTTCTTATACCCATCTGCAAGGTTTTCTGTCTCCGCATCCCATAAAAAAGTCTCATCCTCCACTCGGATCTTCGCCCCGGTGTCCCCCAGTTCAATCTCCAGGCTGACCAGCGGTTCCAGCTCTGCCAGCTTCTCCGGTTTTGTCTCCGGGGTGATAACTGTGACCTGGTCCTCCGCATAAAAAGCCTTCACCAGAGAATGTACATCATATTCATAGTTAGGATGGGATAATTTCACTACTTTCATTGTAATCTCCATTCCGCAGACGATTCCTTCCGTCGGAGGAATCGCGAATCAAACAGGCACAGAGATAACTCTTTCTGTGCCCGAATATATTTCAGTATTGTAACTATTCAGAACCCTATTAGCAAAACGGATTATATTTCTTCTCATGTCCAATGGTGGTGCTGTCGCCGTGTCCCGGATAGACTACCGTCTCCTCCGGCAGAGTAAACAGCTTCTCCTTCACCGAACGCACCAGCGTACTCATACTGCCGGTGGGAAAATCGGTTCTGCCCACGGAATCCTGAAACAGAGTGTCACCGCAGATCAGGAAACCACCCTCCGGAAAATAATAGCTGACACCGCCCGCGGTATGTCCGGGAGTTGCCAGAACCTTGATCCGGATGCCGTCCAGATTCAGTTCCTCACCATCCTGCAGATACACATCCGCGGTAACCGTTACCGGACGCCCCATATCTTTCGACAGGTTGCTCTTCGTATCCCGCAGGAAATCTTTCTCCGCCTCCCCGGCATAAATTTTCACCGGTTCCCAACCATGCTCCCCGGCATAAGCATCCGCAGCCGCTTTCAATTCCGCGCAGCCACCAATGTGGTCAAAATGTCCGTGGGTCAGAAAAATTGCCACTGTATGCAGTCCGTGATGCCCAAGTGCTGCCTCTATTTTCTTTCCGTGATCCGCTGGGTCGAATACCAGCACCTTATCACTGTCTTCTCTGTACACAAAATAACAGTTGGTCTGGTAGATCCCCAGTGTCATATTTCCGATACTGATATTGCTCATAATACACTCACTTTCTGTTTTCTGTCCGGATCAGCCGCGTTTCCAGGCATCCTGCATTTAACCCGTGGTTCTCTCAATATCAACAACGCTCTCGATGCCCCGGATCTTGTCAATAATACGGTTCAGTTCCTCCCTGCCGCTGATCTCGAAGGTCGTCTGCAGAGTAGCCAGCCCCTGCCTATTGGTTCTGGTGTTCATGGACATGATATCGATATTTTTCTCCGTCAGCGCCTTGGAAATATCCGCTAACAGTCCGTTACGGTTGTTGGCATAGATCTTGATCTCTGCCAGATATTTCTCCGCATGTGCCTCCTCCGGCTGCCATTCCGCATCGATCAGTCTCGCCCTCTCCATCTCCGGCAGATTGATGATGTTGATACAGTCGGTACGGTGGATAGAGATACCTCTTCCGCGGGTCACATAACCCACGATCTCATCCCCCGGCACAGGGGAACAGCACTTGGAAAAACGCACCGACAGATCCGCGATACCCTTTACCACGATACCACTCTTGGACTTCATGAGAACCGGCTTACCCGCACCATTCTGTGCATTTGCCGCATTGTTCTCCGCGATGCTTGCCAGGACCTCCTCATTGGTCATCTCTTTCTTGTGGTCACGGTCGTACAGTTCCTGCATCTTGTTAACGATCTGGCCCTCTTTCAGAGCCCCGTGTCCCATGGCTGCCAGTACGGAATCCCAGTCCCGGAATCCATACTTTCGCATAATGGCATCCATATATTCCTGCTTCTGCAGGTTGGCAAGATTCACACCTCTGGCCTTACAGTAGGTGGAAAGCAGCTCCTTGCCCTTTAAAATATTGTCTTCCTTTAATTCATTCTTGAACCACTGATTGATCTTGTTCTTGGCCTGGGTACTTTTTACCACGTTCAGCCAGTCACGGCTGGGGCCCTTGGAGTTCTGGGAGGTAATGATCTCGATCCGGTCTCCGTTGTTGATCTTGTAATCGATGGTCACAAGTTTCCCGTTGACTCTGGCTCCCACCATCTTATTGCCCACCGCAGAATGAATGCTGTAAGCGAAGTCAATCGGTGTAGATCCTGCCGGAAGATTCTTGACATCACCGGTAGGGGTAAAACAGTACACGCTGTCAGAGAACAGGTCCAGATCATTCTTAAGCAGATTCATGAACTCCTTGTTGTCTGACATATCCCGCTGCCACTCCAGGATCTGGCGCAGCCATACCAGCTTCTCTTCTTCCTGGACTTCCGGCTTCTTACCGTCGGAAGCTTCCTTGTATTTCCAGTGGGCGGCAATACCGTATTCCGCCACACGGTGCATCTCGAAGGTCCTGATCTGGATCTCGAAAGGCTGTCCGTTACTGCCAATCAATGTGGTATGCAGAGACTGGTACATATTTGCCTTGGGCATGGCGATATAATCTTTGAAACGTCCCGGAATAGGCTTATACATCTCATGAATCACACCCAGTGCCGCATAGCAGTCCTTCACTGTCTCCACAATGATACGCACAGCGAAGAGATCATAGATCTGATCCAACGTCTTATGCTGGTTCTTCATCTTCTTGTAGATACTGAAAAAATGCTTTACACGGCCATCGACTTTCGCATCGATCCCCGCATTTTTAATATGTTCGCTGACTTCATCCACAATGCCCTGGATATATTTTTCACGGACGCTCTTGCGCACCGCGATCTTATCCACCAGATCATAATAGATGTCCGGTTCCAGATATTTTAAGGACAAGTCATCCAGTTCGATTTTCAGCTTGCTGATACCAAGTCGCTGGGCAATGGGACAATAGATCTCCAGCGTCTCCTTGGCAATCCTCTGCTGGCTCTCCGGCGTCTTGTATTTTAAGGTACGCATATTGTGCAGACGATCCGCCAGCTTGATCATAATGACACGGATATCCTTCGCCATGGCGAGGAACATCTTACGCAGGTTCTCCGCCTGCATCTCCAGCTTGGCATCCGACTGCCCTCCATTGCCGGACAGCGGGATCTTCTCCAGTTTCGTCACGCCGTCTACCAGAAGCGCCACGTCATCTCCGAATTCTCTCCTGAGGTCATCCTCCGTCATCACAGTATCTTCCACCACATCGTGCAGAATACCTGCCACGATGGTCTCCTTATCCAGCTTCAGATCCGCCAGAATGATAGCCACATTCAAAGGATGGATGATATAGGGTTCCCCGGACTTCCGGAACTGATTTTTGTGAGCCTCGCTGGCGACCTTATAGGCTTTCTCGATCATGGAAATATCATCACTGGGATGATATTTTTGCACACATTGAATAAGCTCCTGATATAATTCATCCGGATTCACGAATTCTTCTGATTTACTTATCTTGTCATCATCAAAAATGACTTCGTTCTTCTCTTCTGTCATAGACGAAACAGCTCCATATAAAATATTTTTATTTTCCTTCGTAGCAGATCGCAGACTCCAGACGATATCCGCTCAGACGCTCACGGCCCTTTAAGCCTGCCAGTTCGATCAATACCACGATACCAGCTACTTCTCCGCCCAGAGACTCGATCAGCTTGATCATGGCTTCGGTAGTACCGCCGGTAGCGATCAGATCATCCACGATCAGAACCTTCTGTCCGGGCTTGATGCTGTCCTTGTGCATCTCGATGGTGGCGGAACCATACTCCAGATCGTAAGTGGTGGAAACAGTCTCTCTGGGAAGCTTGCCCTTCTTACGGATCAGTACAAAGGGCTTATGATTATTGTATGCGATCGGGGTTCCGAAGATAAATCCGCGGGACTCAGGGCCTACTACCACATCATAGTCCAGATCCTTGATCTTCTCCTGCATGGTATCGATAGCCAGATGCAGTCCGTCCGCATCCTGCAATACGCTTGTCACATCACGGAAAATAATACCTTTCTCCGGGAAATCGGGAATGCTCTTTACATATTCTTCCAACTTTTTCATGTTTCTACACACCTTTCTCTTTTTTAACGAATTATATCTGTTTTTCTGCTACTTCAATCTGTTTCTTGATAAAATATTTGATGATCTCGCTTCGAGTAATAATGCCGATAAATACATTTCTGTCATCGATCACCGGTACAAAGTTCTGCATCTGTGCCTGTCCCAGCAGTTCTTCCATGTTGGTATCGATACATACCGGCCGGATCTTGCCACTCTGGATGATATCCCTCACGGACAGCTTTTCCAGACTCTTCATGGTAATAGTATCCAGCTCACTGTTGTGGTTCAAGATATTCCACAGAAAATCTCCCTCACTGACTACGCCCACATACCGGTCCTCGGCATCGATCACCGGTACCGCTGTGTAACCGTAGCGTTTCAACTTCTCCAGCCCCTGCCTGATAGTCATATCATCCCGAAGAAAAGTAACCTCTTCCTTCGGAGATAAAAACGATGCAATGTTCACAATGTTCCTCCTGCCAGTTTCTCTTCTTGTATGCTGTTTTTATTTTTCAGTATTGATCTCTTCAAAAGTGCTGTCCAGAGCATCCTGCTCCTGTTTGAATCTGCGGAATTTTCGTGCAAAATAAATGGTGGAAAAGCAGTCACTGGCTCCGCTCAAAATCAGTCCTACCCCCAGGACGCGGAATAACAGAACCGCTGCCTTAAAAGGATTGCAGATCAGTACGATTCCCAGAATGATATTGATAACTGCCACAACCAGCATTCCTACCCAGCTACCGTAGCTTAATCTCTTCAGGTCAATGGCATCCTGCAGCTTGCTGCATCCGCTGAACAGTACCAGTATTCCCAGAATAAAGGGAATCAGGGAAATGATCACTTCCACCTTATAAAGCACTGCCGCACCGACCACAATACCTACCAGACCGAATACGAACTCATTATGGTAATAGTTCTCTCTGGCATCCCTAAGCAGATAACACACCATGGAGATCAGACCGGCAATGATCAGCACGATACCAATCAGATACCCCAGCGTCTTCTGCATGGTCTCGGGAATCACCAGTGCCACGATCCCTAAGAGGATATACAATACACCGGTAAGAATCGCTTCCCATTTCAATTCTTTCAGCATTTTCATATGTAACCCTTCCTTTCCTGTAAAACAATGTTAAACTCAGGGGAAACGAAAAAGGGGCTCTCTGCAAACCTGCGGAAAACCCCCTTTATGTTCAATTTACTTTCTGCCGCAGCACTTCTTGTACTTCTTGCCGCTTCCGCAGGGACAGGGATCATTGGGATAAACCTTCTGCTCCTTCACAATGGTAGTGGAAGACTTCTGCTCTTTGTAGAGTTCCTTACGGGTCTCTTCGTCAAAGATATCGTTCCACTCTTCCAGATTGTACAGCCAGTCGGCTTCTGCTGCTACCATGTTCTTGTACAGAAGAGCCTTATCGAAGCCTAAGTTTACCTGAGTATCCTCTTCCAGATCATCAATGGGGTTCTGCTCTACCAGGCTGTCGTTGATGCCATCCAGGAATCCGGTCATGGTCATCAGAGATACTTTGAACTTGTCAGCCAGTTCCTTCACGGTACCCTTTACTACTTCATCGGGATTCTTCAGAAGCTGTGCGTAGATTTCCTTCTCCTCCTGGAAATAAGCTGCCCAGAGCTGCTGCAGCTTCTCTTTGCCGGTTGCCTCATTATATGCTACTGATCTCCACTGTTCCATTAAATTCATAATTGTAATACCATCCTTACATAATAATTAAATATTTAATAATACGATTTCTCCGCCCTTCGGGCTCTCGAAATCGTCACATCCATTCGCATTTCGGACTGGCGTCCTCCATGCTCATGTCTGTTTATCCGCTCAATAGGTGAACTGCCTTGCCTGCAAGCAGTCAGGCAGTTCACCTATTGACAGAATTATTAATCATAGTATATAACAACTCGTCCTCAAAAACAACAAAAAAATATCAATCGGGGATGTATAAACCCACAAATCCGGGACAGACTACTACTATCATCGGATCCCCTCCTTTGATCTTACGAAAGATACGATAATACTTAATCCTCCCCTTTTGAAAAGAGGCACCCGTGGGTGCCTCTTTTTGCTGTAAATTCCTATAGGGGAACTTTTCCTTCTTTAATAAGTTCAATAAATGCATCCGCTACTTTCGGATCAAACTGGGTTCCTTTATTTTTCTCCAGTTCTCCCATGGCATATTCCACGCTTAATGGCTCCTTGTAAGCTCTCTTGGAGATCATGGCATCAAAGCTGTCGCATACCGCCAGGATCCTGCCCAGGAACGGGATCTCTTCTCCCTTAAGTCCTCTGGGATATCCCTTACCGTCATATCTTTCATGATGAGAGACTACTGCCGGGATCACATAATTCATATTTGGCAGATAATGGATCATCTCTATGGATTTCTCTACATGGCTCTTCATGATCTCATATTCTTCATTCGTAAGCTTTCCGGCCTTTTTCAGGATGCTCTCCGGGATACCGATCTTACCGATATCATGCAAAAGGCCTGCCACCTTCACAGTCTGGATATCATCTCTGGACACCCCCAGCTTTTGTGCCAGCAGCACCGCATACTGAGATACGTTGGTAGAATGTTGGAAGGTAAAAGAGTCTTTCGCATCAATTGCCGCCACCAGTGCATATACCGTAGGTGCCACCTGCTCGTAGCCGGTCTCCCTGTCCTGATTTTCCTCCGTAATATTTCCTTCATATACGTGAATTTGATCTTTGCCGTTCCTCTTGGCATAGAATGCAGCTCTCTTGGACTGCTGGAACAATTCCAGCGCATCCGCTGCCAGACCGGGATACCATGCCACACCAACGCTGAATGTAATGGGCTGCATGACCTGTGGTTTATTTGTAGCATTCTCCTGTACTGCCCGGGTCAGTTTCTCCGCCAGTGCCACCAGTGGTTCCCTGCCGGTCTCCGGCACAGAGATCAAAAACTCATTGGATCCTACCCGGAATACCTCTCCGTTCTCAACGTTAGCCTGTATTCTATCTGCACACCATTTCAGGATCCGGTCACCGGTCTGCTCTCCATACAGATCATTATATAATTTGAAATTATCCATATCCATGTACAGGAAGCCTCTCTCTTCCCCGAGAATGCCCTCCTGCCGCAGACACACTCCACAATAGCTCCGGTTGTACAAGCCTGTCAGTTCATCATGTATGGACACCTGATATACTTTTTCATAGGCATCTATATTTTTCAGACTTCCCGATGCGATATTTGCCATCTGACGAACACAATCTGCTTCGCGATAATTGAGCTTATTTGCCCGCAACCGTTCCATGTATACAAAGCCACAGACCATATTATCATATTTTAATAAAGCGACCGATGGGGTTTCCTTCACCTCATCCCGTTCTACAATGTCACAGATTCTCTCTGCTTCTTCTCTGCCTAGCGGAATCTGTCCGTTTCGTATCATTTCGTGATATCCGTCATTGTTTTCATTCTTCTCAAAAATTCTGGATTTCCATCCGGGAATTGCATCATCCAGGATATCATGAAGAGTTGCAAACAATTCCCTGCGATTCAGTATAGATGCTGCTCTGTCCTGAAACTCCCGCATTCCTTCCACCATATGCTTCTGCTTCTGGTTCAGGATATCCTCCAGACGCTTTCTGGCAAAAGCTACCACCAGCACCGTCCATGCACATTGTAGAACGATATAGATCAGCAGTTTCTGCGTTACCGCCCGCTCCAGACTTCCCAGCACATTTTCCAGATTATGATACAGAATTACCAAGGGCAGGGATGCCACCACTACCGCCAGAAAATATACTGCACCTACCGTTACACGATAGGAAAAATCAAACAGATACTGCTTGTACATGATATAGACCATGCATACTGCCATGCCAACGCAGCCAAGCATATCAAACGGGAATACATTGCCGGGAATCTGACAGAACAGATTTCCGGCCAGAATAAACAGGGTTCCCAGTAACAGTGGCTGCAGCTTCTTCCGCAGTTGCAGATCCCCGCCTATCTTGCAATGTGCCAGATAAGTAGCATAGACCAGTACCAGAATCTCCAACGCCACCAGTACCCATATACCCACGGTTGCATGATACACATAGACGCAGGTTCCATCAGCCCTGGTCACCGCCTCAGGTGCCGGCACAAGGGTGCTGCTCCAGGCATTGCCCAGTACCAGTGCCACCGTCAGCACTCCGTAAATATATATCAACGCATCATGCTCCGTAATTTCCAGAAAACTGAACAGAAATGCATACATGAACACCGGAATGACCAACAGTCCCATCAGTGCAAAATTATGCCAGAAACGAATTCCCGGAAATACCTGCAGCCGCATGAGGATCACCCCACCGGTCCACACCAGGCAGGAAGTCAGCACCGCCCGCAGACTGCGGACCGTCCGGCTCCTCATGGTATTGAAAAAGCAGAATAACAGAAAAAGGGAGCACAAAAAGGCTCCCACCGGAACACCGATGTAGAGATTTCTATCTAATGTTATATCCAGAAAGCTCTCCATACTTGTATTACTCCCTCACACTTTTGTTTTTATTTTCGAACCGATATCCCTTTTTCGACCCGAATCCTCTTATGTATGTAAAATTTTACCACATTTTTCTTTTAAAGACAATGGTACATCCAAAATCCGCTGATTCTCAGATCCGCGAAAAGGCAGACGTAAATTACGGCACTCTTCCTTGTATTCTCCGTCCACGATAACATCCAGAAGCGGCAAAAGTTCCGTGATCACCGGATCTCCCGCTTCCATCCAGGCCAGAAGATCCTTATCAAAATCATAGCCGGTATAGCACCAGATCGTCTTCCGGGGATAAATTTCCCTTACTTTCTTTACCAGAGAAAGCACCGTTGCACGGTTCTGCGGTTCCATAGGTTCGCCGCCCAGTAAGCTTAAGCCCCGGATATAGTCCGGGGCCAGTGCCTGCAGAATCTCTTGCTCTGTTTCCTCTGTATATACCTGTCCGTAATGGAAGTCCCAGGCTTCGCTGTTAAAGCATCCCTTGCAATGATGGGTACAGCCGCTGACGAACAGCGACACTCTCACACCGGGGCCGTTTGCCACATCTGTTTTCTTGATCGTTGCATAATTCATAGGACATTTCCTTCCCTTGTACTATCTGCACATTACAGATGAAGAACTCTTGCTTTGATCTCCTTGGTCTTGCCGGCATTCCAGAAGTTCTCTCCCAGATAACCGCAGGTTCTTCTGGTGACATTCATCTTCGCATGATCCTTGTTATGACACTGGGGACATTCCCACTCCATATTATCATTGATCATGATCTCACCGTCATAGCCACAGACCTGACAGTAATCGGATTTGGTATTGAACTCTCCATACTGGATATTGTCATAGATGAAGCGGATGACTTCCTCGATGGCTTCCACATTATTGGTCAGGTTCGGTACTTCCACGTAAGAGATAGCTCCGCCCAACGACTTATTCTGGAACTCACTCTCGATCTTGAACTTGGTGAAAGCGTCGATCTTCTCCCGGACATCCACATGATAGGAATTTGTGTAATATCCCTTATCGGTGACATTGGAAATATCACCGTATTTTTCCCGGTCGATCCTTGCGAAACGATAACACAGTGTCTCAGCAGGAGTTCCGTAGAGGCTGAATGCAATACCGGTCTCCTCTTTCCATTTTGCGCAGCGGTCCTTCATATAATCCATGACACGCAGGGCGAATTCCTTGCCGGGTTCCACGGTCTGGCTGCATCCTTTCATCAGATACGTGGTCTCATACAGTCCGATATATCCCAGAGACATGGTGGAATAACCATTGTGCAAGTATTTGTCGATGGTCTCGCCCTTCTTCAGACGGGCGATGGCTCCGTATTGCCAGTGGATGGGGCTCACATCGGATACCACACCTTCCAGTGCCTTGTGACGGCACATCAATGCTTCATAACACAGTTCCAGACGCTCGTCCAGCAGTTTCCAGAATTTCTCTTCATTTCCTTTTGCCAGAATACCGATCTGCGGAAGATTGATGCTGACAACGCCCTGATTGAAGCGTCCTTCCCACTTGTACTCTCCGTTTTCATCCTTCCAGGGAGACAGAAAAGAACGACAGCCCATGCAGGAAAATACATTTCCCTCGTAATTCTCACGCATCTTCTTCGCGGAGATATAATCGGGATACATTCTCTTGGCAGAGCACTGTGCGGCCAGTTTGGTCACATAGTCATATTTTCCGCCCCTTAAGCAGTTGTTTTCATCCAATACATAGACCAGCTTCGGGAACGCAGGAGTCACATAGACGCCCTTCTCATTCTTGGTACCCTCGATCCGCTGACGCAGGATCTCCATGATGATCTGCACGGTCTCTTCCACATATTCGTCATTCTCATCGATATGCAGGAAAAGTGTGACAAAAGGAGACTGTCCATTGGTGGTCATCAGAGTATTGATCTGATACTGGATGGTCTGCACACCGGATTTCAGTTCGTCATGCAGACGCATCTGCACGATCTTGTCCTTGGCTGCCTGATCCAGAGTATCCCCGAATTCTTCCTCCAGCTGTTTTGCAAATTTTTCCTTACTCTTACGCAGATATTTCCCCAGATGCTTGATATTGACACTCTGGCCGCCGTACTGGTTGCTGGCCACTGCCGCAATGATCTGGGTGGTCACGGTACATGCCACCTGAAAGCTCTTGGGAGACTCGATCATCTTGCCGTTGATGGAAGTGCCGTTGTCCAGCATGTCCTTGATATTGATCAGACAACAGTTGAAGATCGGCTGGATGAAATAATCCGCATCATGGAAATGCAACACACCGTTGTCGTGCGCCATGGCAATATGCTCCGGCAAAAGCAGACGTCTGGTAACGTCACGGGACACTTCGCCCGCAATATAGTCTCTCTGAGTGGAAGCCAGACGGGTATTCTTGTTGGAATTTTCCTCCGCCAGCTCCTTATTCTCATTCCGGATCAGTTTTAAAATAGATTCATCCG
>ERZ1026854.529-NODE-529-length-26704-cov-9.314008_pt1 | contig 26704 bp, 24 predicted proteins | sample MGYA00380157_ERZ1026854 | MGnify/ENA primary metagenome ERZ1026854 (study PRJEB33269, sample SAMEA4719793) | human gut metagenome | biome: human-associated habitat; feature: organic feature; material: feces | place: Cameroon | collected 2013-10 ... | reverse complement strand
TGGGCGGCGACGTGATCCCCCTGCCCAAGGAGAAGACCGCAGACGGCAAGCTGGATGCTTACGTTGGCAAGAAGGTCAAGATGGGCATTCGTCCCGAGGATATCGACGACGAGCCTGAATTTATGGCAAAGCACTCTGACTGCCAGCTGGATGCTCAGGTGGATGTCTCCGAAATGATGGGTGCTGAGATCTACCTGTATCTGGAGTACAAGGGCAGCAAGATGACCGCTCGTGTGGCTCCCACCTCCAAGGCACGCAACGGAGACACCGTCCGCGTTGCATTCGATCCCCACAAGGTCCACCTGTTCGATGTTGAGACCGAGCTGACCATCCTGAACTAAAATTTAGCGACGATCATTTTTGATCCTCCTATCATAAGAAAAACCGCCGAAGGAAAACCTTCGGCGGTTTTTCGTTTGTGCGTTCAACTTTGCGCTTCAATGAGCCCGTGCTCCACACAATAGTGATAGATGCCATCCTCGGCGCAGGAGCCGCAAATGTCGCTGGCGGCGGATTTCAGCGCATCAGAGCCGTTTGCCATGGCCACGCTGGTGCCCACAGCGCCAAACATTTCCAGATCGTTGTTGCCGTCGCCAAAGGCCATGGCATCGGCCTTGGCGATGCCATAGGCTTCCAGCACGTTGGCGATGCCGGTGCCCTTACCGCCTGCTGTCGGGATGATATCCATTGCCCGCTCCCACCAGGCTGCGATCTTGGCTCCCGTTACGCCCTGCATCAGGCGGTCGTACTCCTCAGCACGCCCACCGATCATGACCTGATACACGGTGCCCTCGGCCACAGCATCGAAATCCTCTGCAATGGGCACCGGGATCTTTGCAATGGCACAGTAATCCGTCAGGTCTTTGTCTGCGCCGTTGGCGGCAAGGCGGCTCTCGGTGGCAAGGCACATAGGCCGGCCTAGTGCGGCGGCGTTTTTGCGCAAGGTGCGGATGTCCTCTGTGGGGATGGGGCTGGCAAACAGCACCCGGTCTTTATCATAACAGTAGGAGCCGTTGAAGGTAATAAACACATCGAACTGCACACCGGGGAACTCTTCCAGCGGCACCGTCATGGGCGAACGCCCGGTGGCAATGGCCAGCCGAATGCCGTTTGCCTGCAATTTGTGCAGGGTGGAGAGCATAAGCGGTGTGATGCATTTTTTCTGCATGTCGATGAGGGTGCCGTCAATGTCAAAAAAGAGGATCTTTGGCTTGTGCATAAAGTACTCCTTTCAGGTGGGGTCGGCGGGCTGGCGCACCAGCTCGATGAAAGCCTTCATCTGGGGGGTGAGCCATTTGTCCCGGTGGTAGAACAGCTGACGGTGCATCTCCACGGTGCAGTCCGGCACATTCAGCCGGGCAAGACGACCTGCGGCCAGCGCCGGACGCACGATGTACTCCGGCAGGAAGGAAAGACCCATGCCCTGCTCCACCATCTGGCACAGCAGCGCAGCGCTGCCCAGCTCCAGATAAGGGTGGATGGCAAGGCCGCGGGCGGCAAGGCACTGATCCAAAGCGTCGCGGTAGCTCATGCCGCGCTCGGTGAGCAGAAATTCCTGCCGGGGCAGCTCTTCCAGCGTGACGGCTTCCTGCCCGGCAAGCGGGTGAGCGGACGGTGCAATAAAGCACACCGGCTCCGGCACATCCGCCGCAAGCACCAGATTGGGCTGCAGCAGGGGCTGGTCCAGCGTATAGGCCAGATCGATCTGGTTCGTGCCCAGCATCTGCAGCATCCCGTCGGCAGTGGCGGTGCACAGCACCAGCTCCACCTGCGGGCACAGGGCGTGGTAGCGTTTGAGCAGACCGGGCAGGAAGGTGGAGCACACCGAATCCGCCAGCGCGATGCGCAAGCTGCCGCTGATCTGCCGGGCGGGCTGCAGGGCAGCCTGCGCCTGCTGCGCAGTGGCCAGCAGGGTGCGGGCATAGCCTAAAAAGGTCTGGCCCGCATCGGTAAGCCGCACGGTCTTGCCCACGCGGTCGAACAGCGGCGCGCCCAGCTCCGCTTCCAGCTGTGCGATCTGGGAGGACACCGCCGACTGGGAATAGCCCAGCTGCCGCGCCGTGCGGGAAAAGCTGTGCAGCTCGGCAATGTGCAAAAAGGTATTGATGTTCCGCAGTTCCATAAACGCTTCCTCTCAGCGGCGGGCGATGCCGGTCACGGTGAGCACCTCGCCGTCCACGGTAAAATGCACCTCTACCGGGCCGAACTCCATGCCGTACACCCGCTGCGGGTCGTGCTGGTAGGAGGGGCGCGGGTCGCCTGCCAGCACGCCGGTCAGGGCGGCGCGGTCGGCCTGCGGCACCTGTGCCAGCAGTTCGGGCGGGAACTGTACCTGCAGACGGTGGAACTGGGTCTGGCCGGTAAAGCCCTCGGCGGCATCCGGGTGGCAGTCGGCATAGGGGATGTAAGGCTTGATGTCGTAGATGGGGGTGCCATCCATCAGGTCGGCACCGCGCACGATGAGCACCGGGCCGACATCCGGCCGGTGCTCGATGCCTTCCAGACGCACGCTGGAAAGGCCCAGAGGATTGGGGCGGAACGGCGACCGGGTGGCGAACACGCCCATGCGGGTGTTGCCGCCCAGGCGCGGCGGGCGCACAGTGGGGGACCAGCTGTCCCGCACCGCGCCGGAGAACTGCCATACCAGCCAGATGTGACTGAAATCTTCCAGACCGCGCACGGCATCGGCGCTGCGGTATCCGGGCGTAAAGATCACCTCGCCGCGCAGCTCGTCCACAAGGCCGCTCTGGCGCGGGATGCCGAACTTGGTGGGAAAGGCGGTATGGATATGGGCAATGACCTTCAGGGTCATCTCTTCGGGTGCAGTGGGCATGGTAAAATCCTTTCTCTCTTACAATCCCCGGCAGAAGCCGACAGCGCGGCCCTCAATGTGCAGCTCTTCCAGCTGCGGGCCGGTAAAGATCATGGGCGGGCAGACGGCGGCATTGTCCGCAAGCAGCATCACGGCATCACCCTGCCGGTGGAAGTGCTTGAGGGTGGCCTCGCCGCCAATGCGCACCGCGGCGATCTCGCCCTGCTCCACCTCCGGCTGGCAGCGAATGCATACGATGTCGCCGTCGCAGATGGTGGGGGACATGCTGTCGCCGTGGCAGGTCAGGGCAAAGTCGGCGTGCCAGGCAGCGGGCACACCAATGTAACATTCAATGTTCTGCTCTGCCGTGATAGGAGTGCCGCAGGCAATGGAACCGATCAGCGGGACCTGCGTCATGGCAGGCAGCGGCTCAAAGCCCGGCGGCGGACAGGGCGTGTCCAGCCCCAGCAGATAGGCAGGGGTGGTCTCCAGCGCGGCTGCCAGCTCTTCCACCTTGGATTGCGGCAGGTCGTTGATGCCTTTTTCCAGCTTGGTGATGGAGGATTTGGACCGATAGCCCATGCGCAGGGCAAGCTCTTCCTGCGAAAGGCCCAGTTCTTTGCGGCGCAGATGCAGACGGGTAGAAAGCTCAGACATGCGAAACCTCTCTGAAAAACGTATGGTTGTTCTATAAAAAGAATGCCGTTACCAGAAGTATACCAAAAAATTTCATTAAAATCAACTTTTTTCTGCGAATTTGCAAAAATGGGTTGACACTGAATCAATGCGGGAATATACTACAACCAAAGATTGTAGAACGGCGTCGCCGATACGAAAAAAGGAGAGCGGAATATGGCAAACACTGAAATGATCCGGGATTATATCCGCGCCAGCGGGTACAAGATGCAGTACGTGGCACGGGCCTTGAAGATCAGCCCCAATGCACTGAACCTGAAACTACAGGGGCGCACACAGTTCAAGCTGAGCGAAGCAGAACGGCTGAGCGCGGTGCTTGGTCTGAGCATGTACGAGCGGGATCTCTGCTTTTTTGAAGAGCAGAACCGCCGCGAAGTGCTGGCACGCCGCGCGGATGAAAAAAGGAGGGCAGAACATGACAAGCGAGCAGAGAAATCAGACGCGGCTGGCACTGTACCGGTATGGGATGCGGCAGCGTGCACGAAACCCGGTGGAGCGCAGCTGGTGCGCCGCCATTGAGGAGGGCCTTGCCTATTACCGGCAGAACGACCCGCTGCGTGCGGATCTGTTTGAGCTGCGCTATGTGCAGCACCGCACAGAGGACGATGTGATCGATCGGCTGCACATCGGCCGCACTACTTACCAGAAAGCCCATCAGGACCTGCTGAGCACCATTGCCGTGTATGCGGCAGAGCGCGGGGTGTTCTACCGCGAGACAGAAAACTGAAAGCAGAATGCCCCCGGACGCTGCCAGCAGGCAATGTCCGGGGGCATGTTTGAACTCAGGCTTTTTTGTTCGGGTCCTGGTTTTCGCAATGGCTGTGGCAGGATGCACAGTTGCCGCCGCAGCCCTCGCCCTTCCAGCCGCCCTGCTTGGAGATCCACACAACGGCCAGTGCAAACAGAACGATCAGAACGATCAGCGTAATGATTCCACGAAGTGTCAGCATTTTTTGTACCTCTTTTCCCGGTGGGAAAGTTTCTGTGTTCAGTATACACGATTTGGCATCAAAGGGCAACCGGAAAGCAGATACAAAAAGTGTGATTTTTTTAAAATTAGGGCTTGCATTTCCTCGAAAGCCGTGCTATAATAAGCACGTTCCAGTTCGGAACGCACAAAACAAAATATGGAGGATTAGCTCAGCTGGTTAGAGCACCTGCATCACACGCAGGGGGTCTGGGGTTCGAGTCCCTAATTCTCCACCAAACGTAAGGCCGTTTACCTGAAAAGGTAAGCGGCTTTTTCTTGTGCCTACGTGCTTTTCAACATGCAAAAGTGAAACGAATTCACTTTTGCATGTTGATAATGAAACGTGTGGGAGGTCCCTTTTTCAGTCGTTTGTAGCAAGTTTGTAGCAGATCTGTAGCAAAATTCGGGGCGGAACGGCAAAATGGCCCCAGGAACTCGATTTTTGTGGATTTTTGAGTATAAAATTTTGTCCTTGAATTTTGTGCAGAATGACGGTGACGAAACAAAAAAGAAAACCGTCAAACGTGAGAGATTGCTCTCTCATGCGTTGACGGTTTTTCTGGTTTGTGGGGATTATTCTTCGGGCTGGGTTAGAGATCGTGATAACCATTTATAGGATGCTGCAATAAAAAGAGACTGATGCAGTGCAACAGTCTCTCGATAGCAATAAGGCTTATATAACGGATTCTTTTTTATAAAAATCCGTAGCAGTGCCTCCCATTCCAAGCGTGGTTTTGATGCCAACTCCGCCATAGGAGGCAAAAAAGAGCAGCGCGTTCCAAAGTTCCAGAAGCGGCGGTGCAAGGCGTGCCTCGACGGTCACATTGCCTTGAAAGGCTGGAATGCGCGTTTCTTTCAGCAGATAACGTGTGGTATGGAGATTGTAATCCACAATATGAAGCCCCTGCTGTAAAGCTTGCAGTGCATCAGAATCGATAAGGGCATATTCTGGAAAGGCAGCGTTCCAATGCGCAATCAGACTTTGCAAAAGCAGAGTTTCCTGCGGGAAAATAGTATAGCGGCCGGACTGCTTGAAGGCACAAGGCGACAGAAAAGCAATTTTGGCACGGGTTTCGCTGCGGGAGCGTCCAGAACGGATCAGTTCTTCAGCGGAGACTGCCGGAAAGATGCGGACCTCTGAAACTGGGAGTGTTAATTCATACAGAGGGATTTCCTTTGCAGATTCCAAAACGGGAAAAATTACCTGTCGAGCAGCGTCATTCAGCAGATTGACCGTCCAGATCAAAGACTGCTTTTCCGGCGAAAAACATAGAAAATGCGCAATGGGATGTTCCCCTTGCAGATGCATCTGCTCTCCAAATTCAGAAGAAATCTGTGACATCAGCCAGCCATACAGACGATAGGACCACGACTGGGGGATCCGCACATCATTGGGCGGAGATAAAACCAGTTGAATCTGCTGGATCATAAGATACTCACCCCGCAATATCCATAGGGATAAAGCCGACCACGAAAGCGAGCATATTTCATGGTGTGCGGGGAAATACCTTTTTCGGCATCGTGCTCATGCTTATGTTTACGGAACATCTGCGCCATTTGCTCTGCTGTCCAGCGCAAACCTTCTTTTTCGCTCAGATAGGGATATGCCAGCGACTTGGCAAAGAACCCGGAGCCGCCGCCCAGGATCAGATAGGGCTGCTGCGGCAGGTTGACGGCACCGCGCGGCAGGGTAAAATGCCGCGCGTAGGTCTGCTGATAGTATGCATTGAACTGTTGGATGGCTTCCAGCAGAGAGTCTTTTGTAATGCGGCCCTTCAGCACAGATTGATCCAGGGTCAGCTTGAACCGGATGGCAGTGCCCGGTGCGACACATTCCCGGCAGAGGTTGATGCTGTGGGTTCCGCCATCTGTGGCGGAGTCTGTTTTTCCGGCCAGCATCATGCAGTTGTCCGGGATGGGAAGGCTGTCGGAAACCTGAATGCCACGGAAAATGCTGTTAACGGCGTCCGAAGCGATGCTTCCATCTTTCAGGGTGCGCAGATGCAGCTGGTTGACATAGTTCTCTTCCGGAAAGGCGGCCCGGCGGTTTGGTGCAAGGCTGTGTCCGGTACTGCGGTCAGCCAACACCGCACGCAGCAGCCATGCGGTGCGCAGCGCACCCTTGATGCTGCTGCCGGGAATGTAGGCACGGCCCTGCGCATCACGCTGGAACGCATGGATCTCTTTCAGCGAGTGCTCCGCATCCAGAGCATCTCCCACCTCGATCTGATAGCGCGTCAGCGTTTTCAGTTCCGCATCGGAAATGCCGCAGTCTTTGGTCAGAAATGCCCAGAGATTGGACTGCTCGCTAAGCATAAACTGTCCGTACTTGTCCACCAGATCGTGCTCGACCAGAAAGCTGAAAAACTTCTGCTCGTCCAGAAAGGAGACTTTGCCATTGCGGGTGTTGTACATATACTCTTTTTTGGTATAGCTGCTGCCATTGCCAACAAACAGAGGTGCCCATACATTCAGAGTAAGGTCAAAGATCTGCAGATGATCCTGCTGAATCATAATGTCACCCCCATAAAGATCGGTTTGGAATAGCGGTATACCGGATGCACATCCGACAAACCGACATCATATAAAGCACCCTGATAACGATTTTGCAGGACAGAACCTGCCGAAAGGGCATACTGCGTTTTTTTCTTCAGTGGAGTTTCCACACGATCGGATGCCATAAATCCGCTGCGGCGTACCAACTGAAAGGAGGCACCCTCTAATGCATGATCCAGTTCATCTGCCTGCGGCAGGCTGGTGCTCAGCAGCAGATAAGGAGCATGCTCGGCAGAAAGAGCATGATATATCCACTCCGTCTGCTCGTCAAAAGGTTCGTTCAGATAAATCTTGTCTACGACATGGAACTTTCCATAACCAGAGCTGACCTTGCCGCCGATGCCGGTAGCGCCCAGCTGATCCAGCAAATACTCCAGATCTTCATCCTGACCATCTTCGGTAAATCCGCAGATGAAATACAGTCCGCAGTCCGGCGCAAAACGGAACAGTCCAACCTGATACGGCATGGTATCCCCCTGCATGGGAACGGCTGCCTTGGTCTGCTCATAGTGGGTGCCAAAACTTTCCGGTTGCTCGTCAGGGGTAAAATGACCTTCATGCAGGCTTCTGGCGTAGCGGTCAAATTCCAACACAGGGATCCATGCCAGCTTTTTTACCTTTTTACGCAGGGTGGTTTCCACTTCCTCGGTGGATTCCGAGGCGGCAATGGGCTTTGGCAGGTAGAGCATTTCGCCATACCAGGGCATTGTATCGCTGAGCAGGAATTTTCCCTGCCGGACCTGCGCACAAAGCCGTTCCAGAGCATCTTCGCCGTGCTGAACAAGGGTCTCGTGGCAGAGGGCAGAAAACAGGGTATCTGCCCGCAGGGTCTCTTCGGAGGTATAAAGCGACAATGCAGAGTCGGCTCCTCCGAAATGAACAGCCGTGTCAAACTGAAGCTTAAACAGAAAATAGTTCATAACTATCCACCTCATCAAAGAGGGATCTCAGGTGGCTGAGATCCACCTGCGCGCCATAGCCTTCCAGCGCAAAGTTTTTCAGGCTGACACGGCCGCTGCCGCGAGAACCATGGCCGCCCAGATAATCCATCTGCAGCAGCTTCATGCCTTTGGCCAGAAGGGAAAGATCTTCCTCGACCTGTGCCGGGTCGGTCACATCGTAAACGATGCTGACACCGAACTTTGCACCGGCGATCACACGTTCGATCTGGCGAGGATTGGCCACAGAGTTGGCACGGGAGATCGCGTTCTCGGTCTTGACCTCGGTCACACCCACATTGGAAAGCTCTTTTGCGTTGGACAGAAAGGCATCCGCAAACTGCAGGCGGGAACGGCGCACCGGTTCCGAGGAACCGAACAGACGCAGAATGCGCTCGTCGTCCTTATCGAAAGCAGGCATATTCTCAATATCCTGACAGGTGCTGCGAGCCAGCAGGGTGCGCAGCTTGCCTTTCAGACTGCTGCCGGGTACGATGGGATAACCGGTATAGGGGTCACGCACCACCGGGCTGTCCACAGCACCAATGGCAGAAAAGGCAGAGGAACCGCCGATGTGCATACCGGTGCGCACTTCCAGATCGCACCGGATCAGAATTTTTCCATACATAATTACCCCTCCTTGCCGCCAAAGTAGCGGTGGAAAGCGACCAGCGCTTCCATGTAGTGTGCAAAACGGATCAGATCCGCACGGTCGGTGGAAATGCCCTTGAGGTATTCCAGCAGGTTCGTCTGCGCCACAAAGCTTTTTACGGTATCATCGCGCCCGCACTCATAAGCCACCCGGACCCGCATCAGGTTGAGCTTGACGATGCTTTCTGGCCGCAGCTTCTCCTCGGTACGGATGTTTTCCTCATTATAGATATCTGTCACAAGGCTCAACAGGTTGCGGATCTTGCTGGTGGTCACGGTCTTGCCGCCGCTCATGAGGCTGCGCATAATACGCTCGGCTTCGTCTACATAATCTTCCGGAACCTTTTTCGGCGTGATCTCCGGCGGCAGCTCTTTCTGCTGCCCATAGCTGCTGCGGCTGTTATAGCTGCCGGAACCGCTGCGGTTTCCATTGTAGCTGTTGCTATATCCGCTCCGGTTGTTGTTATAGCCACCGCCGCCATAGCTGCGGCCATTCTCATTCCATCCTGCCATCTGTGTCGCCACCCTTTCTGTTCTGATAGACATAAATATAAATTGCGGTGATGAGCTGGTGACGCTGTACGGCATCCAGTGCCCAATCCATCATGCTGTGAGAGAATTGCTCGTAAAGCTTATAATCTGGTGCATTCTTTTTGGGGGAAAGCCGCGCCAGCAGATAAGCATACCGTGCAAGGTTGATGCGGTCGTTTTCCGCTTCCCGCAGCAGTGCCAGCAGGTTGTAGAGCATGGCATTTCCATGCTCAGCGTTATCCTTGCCGAAGAAGCTTTGCAGGCAGCCGACCTTTTCGGTCAGGACCTTTGTACGGAAGGTGTCCCACGCATAGATATGTCCCTGCTCCGGCTGCACCAGCAGATTGCCCTTTGCATCCCGGACCGCTTTACGCTCCGGCGCAAACAGTGCCACGGCATTTTTGCCGGGCAGATGCTTGGCGGCTTCTTCCAGCGCAGCAGTTTCCTCGGCGGAAAGCCGGATGGGGTAATGGTCGTCAAAGATGCCAATGCCGGCGCTGAGGGTCAGTGCTCCGCAGGAAAATGCGGTGAAATTGCTCTGGATGCGCTGTGCGGCTTCCAGAACATCGTTCCATGCGCCCACAAGGAACACATCATCGCCGCCGGCATAGACGATGCTCACTTGCAGCCCTTCGAGAATGCCGTTGATGTAGCATTTGAAAAACAGCGACATCTGCCGGGAGAACGCCGAGGTGCGGGACAGGGTAACATAGTGCATCCGTTTGACCGGGTCTTTCTCGTTTTCCTGCTCGAAACCGGAGATAAATGCGTGCCCGAGGTTGTCCACATCCATACGGCAGACCGCAATGCGGCGCACGCCCTCGGACTGTTCTGCCAGTTCTTCCATGCTGTTGCTGGCGGTGTAATCGCCCACATACAGGTTGGTGCTGTAAGTGAGGCCGGTGAACGGTGCATTTTTGGTATATACACGCGCGACCAGCTCGCCGGAAGCCAGCCGTTTGCGGGCAGAGAGCGGATCCGTCAGGGACAGATATTCGCTGCTGCCGTCCAGTGCAGGCAGCGTGCAGTCATCGGCAGCCGAGGACTGACGGCTTACTACCAGAACATTCTTGTTCTGGATCTTAATGGAAAGATCTACAAACAGTTTGCACCAAGGGCAGAGATCATCCTTCAAGTTGGCACTGGTGCCGCACACCTTGCATTCCCGGCCATCCGGGTAAGCGGCGGTGCTGTTCAGCTGCCGCAGATCCTCTGCGGTATAGCGGTGGAATTTGTGCTGTTCCAGCAGCCGGTTCACCCGGCGGAACAGCTCTTTGTAGGGGCTTTTTTCAGCCGGGGTATTGGTCAGGTCGTTGCCGGAGCAGGGCGTCCATGCGTTGGCCAGAAACAGCTGGGTGCCGAACTGCTGTTGCAGCCAGCGGTTGAACTGCCGGTTCCACCGGGTCAGGGTATCGGCCACGGCGGCGGTGTTGGGCAGCAGCACATAGCAGTGCCCGCCGCCGCTGTAAATCAGGTTGGCGCGGGACACGCCGCACCCGGCCAGAAGCTCGTCCAGATAGTGCTCCATGAGCAGTTCCAGAAAGAACGACCGGCTGCGCAGGGAGCGCAGGGCGTTTTCGGTATGGACGGTATAAAGAAACTTCTGGATGCGGGAAAAATCAGCGGTATAGAGCAGAAAAACGTTCTTCTGGCAAAAATCCTTCTCCTGCTCAAAAAGCGCTTTGCGCAGGTCGGTGATGTTGTTTGCCTGCACATATTCGCTGATGCACGCCGCAATGGCTGCGGTGGTCTTGGCGTGGTCGAACAGAGAAACATCCGGGCTTTCACCGGTAAAGGTGCTGGACGGAAAACAGCTGAACTGCGTTTCCAGCAGACCCAGCAGCGAGTTGATCCACTCCGGCTGCGGCTGCAGATCCGGCAGGCACTCGCTCAGCTTGCGCACGGCATCTGCATAGACGGAAGCGGAAAGCGGCTGCTGCTGCCGTGGCAGCTTCAGGCTGCCGTCCTGCGGCTGCGCAGGCATCATCCAGCCGGGGTGCGCACCGTTCAGGTGGGTGAACACCGAGCTAAGCGGAAGATCCCGCCGGAAGGAACTGCTTTCGCCTTCGACCTCCCGGCGGTCTGCGGCGGCAGAAAGATCATCTGCCAGATAAACGATATAGGCCGGGGAATCGGCTGGCAGAGCCTTTGCTGCACCGCGCAGCGCGGCGGCGTGGTGGTAGCGCACACAGTCCAGCGCCGGTGCCCAGCCAGCACCGGGCAAAACGCCGTGCAAAAACTGGTAGCCCTGTTCACTGTGGCTGCCGCGCTGCCCACCGGCACGGTACACCGCTTTGCCGGTGTCGTGCAGCAGCCCGCCATAGGTGGACTGCAGGGTGAGAACGTTCAAAATACCATCTCCTTTACAAGTTGTGGAAGAATTGCACAATAAACGGAAAGTGTATTTGTTAATTTTGTAAGAGATGCTTGGAATTGGCTTTATTATAGCACATTTTGTCGCCATGCAAAAGCCGCAGCAGAGAAAATATCACAGCAGCTGCAATCGTTCCGTTCATAGAGGGACAGCCCACGGAAAACAAAGAGTTAAGGTTTGCAAAAGAAAAACTCCGCATCGAAAAAAAGATGCGGAGTTTTTTGCCCCATTATACCACGGCGGCGGAACAATTGAAATCCCTTTTCAGGGTGAGCCATAGCGGCGGAAGCCGGCAAAGGCGAAGATGCTGCGCTTCAGGGTACTGCCGTCCGGGTAGGTGGTCTCCTGGCTCTTGCGGCGGGAGCAGGCGGCCAGCGTGGGGACACCCGCGGCTTCCAGACGCTGGACCACCCGGTACACAAAGGTGCACTCGCCCTGACAGAGCACGGCATCCGGGCTAAGGTGCAGGATGTGGTCAGCATATACCGTGGCAAGGGAGTCCAGCCCGGCCTCGCTGGTGGTGGGGTCGATGGCAGGGAAGGCAAGGTCAATCACCTTGCCGTAGACCTGCGCCGCAGCCTTTTGCTCGGCGCTCCACAGGGCAGAAGGATGATTGGTAAAGTTGATGAGCATAGGGCATTCCTCCTTGACATTGCAAAGAGAAAAAGCCCATGGAATGCGGATAGTTAAGCCAAAAGCTCAAAATCGCATCGTCCGTGTCTTGTTTTGCCCCCTTACGGGGATGGTACTGAAAAGAAAGCCGCTTTTGTTGCGCAGTTCAAGTTTTCGCCCCCTTACGGGGATTGTACTGCGTACATAATGAAAGTTACTTATGAGTTTAAGTTTTCGCCCCCTTACGGGGATTGTACCTACGTTTTCGGGCCGTCACCGGCTCGCAGTTGGTTTTCGCCCCCTTACGGGGATGGTACTGAACTGGCTACTCTGGTCATGGCAATTGCTGAGTTTTCGCCCCCTTACGGGGATGGTACACCACCTCTCCTGCCCTTTGCAAGCCCTATATTGTTTTCGCCCCCTTACGGGGATTGTACGAAAAGAGGACACCATGAAAAAGAAAACTGTGTTTTCGCCCCCTTACGGGGATGGTACGGACTGCAAAGACACGATGGAACTTCGGAAACGGTTATCGCCCCCTTACGGGGATGGTACCGATTGGGAGGAGCTAGTTTATGGTACAGATTAGTTTTCGCCCCCTTACGGGGATTGTACTGCGTACATAATGAAAGTTACTTATGAGTTTAAGTTTTCGCCCCCTTGCGGGGATTGTACCTGTGCCGTCAAGGCCGTCAACACCACCACTTTGTTATCGCCCCCTTACGGGGATGGTATCGACTGGTTTTTTCTGGTGGATGCAGAAACCGAGTTTTCGCCCCCTTACGGGGATGGTACAGAGTGTTACCGCAAGTGAAGATCTCGTGATGGAGTTTTCGCCCCCTTGCGGGGATGGTATTCAGCGGCCCGAACGTAACGGAAAAGCCAAAAAGTTTTCGCCCCCTTACGGGGATGGTACGGATGCAACCGGTATCACGATGGGCATGAATGTTTTCGCCCCCTTACGGGGATGGTACCTAAAAATATGAAGGAGAATACTTATGGAAAGCGTTTTCGCCCCCTTACGGGGATGGTACGACTATGAAAATCGCAAAATGTTCCGTGTGTGGGTTTTCGCCCCCTTACGGGGATTGTACCATTAACAATAAGAAGCTCCCCGCCGTGTACAAGTTTTCGCCCCCTTACGGGGATGGTACGTGAGATCGTTGCAAATGTGACAGACATTCTTGGTTTTCGCCCCCTTACGGGGATTGCACGCACTTCTACCCCACGAAATCGCACCTGTTCAGGTTTTCGCCCCCTTACGGGGATGGTACTTGACTTCGATACTGACAATTTTGTTGCATTCAGTTTTCGCCCCCTTACGGGGATGGTACGCATATCTCGGCGAAATTTCCATTGATGCTGCAGTTTTCGCCCCCTTACGGGGATGGTACAACTCTTTGTATTCCCTTATGGGTGAAGAAGCTGTTTTCGCCCCCTTACGGGGATGGTACCACATTTACCAATTTACACGGATGCAAGGCATAGTTTTCGCCCCCTTACGGGGATGGTACACGACTGATCATCATACGAGAAACAGGATCAGTTTTCGCCCCCTTACGGGGATGGTACGAGCGTAAAAAGCAAGTAGAAAATTCCAGTCTCGTTTTCGCCCCCTTACGGGGATGGTACACTAAATATATCACAAAACACCGCAAAACTGAAGAGCCGGATGGCTGGAAAATATTCACTTTATTACAATGACGTGCTTTTGCGCTGAAAAGAACAGATACAAATTCGTTTGGCCTGCCTTGTGCGCGGGGCAGTTTCATGGTATGATGCAGATAATGGATCTTATAAAAAGGAGTGTTGCCCTGTGCGAAAGACTTATATCACCACCGTGCCTTTGCAGGGAAAGCTGGACCCGATGCTGTACCAGCGGGAGCGGGCAGATTCGCCCACGGCCACCTGTTTTCCCATCGTGCAGGTGATGCGGGATACTCTTGAACCCGGGGACACGGTGCAGCTGCTGGCCATCCGGCAGGAAAATGCTGATACCGCCCGCAACTATCAGCGCTTGCTGGAAGAGCTGGCGCAGCTGGGCATTGCAGAACATCAGGTGCGGCAGATCGACCTGCCGGAGGATCAGTGCCCGGAAACGCTGATCGGCCTGTGCCGGGATCTGGTGGACGCTCTGCCGCAGGTCACGCGGGTGTATGCCTGCATCACTTACGGCTCCAAGAGCATCCCGGTGGTCACGCTGACGGCGTTGACTTGCGCCGAAGCTACCCATACGGAGCTGGAAGTAGGCGGTGTGTATTATGGTGAGGTCAAGCGGGAAAACGGGCAGGTGCTCAGCGCGCGGCTTTACGATATGGCGGCACTGTATCAGCTTGCCGGGCTGGTAGGCACCATGCGCGACAGCAAGACCGCCGAACAGGTGTTCCATCAGCTGATCTGGATGAACGAGCACCGGGAGGACTGAGCAGCGATGAATGATGTGAAAACATGGGCGGACATTGACGCTTCGCCGCTGCTGCAGCTGCCGCCGGAACAGCGCAAAAAGCTGCACGATGCCAATGATGAACGGTTCCGCATTTTCTGGGCGGAATGCTTTCTGGCCGCACAGGCTCCCGGAAGGGGAGCGGATGCATGGAACAGTGTGGATTTCTGCAAGGCGTTTCTGGATGCGTTTGATTTTTGGGAGTCAACGCCGGGGCAGACCTTCAGCATGTATCTGCGCGCCGCTGTCCGTCATGCACAGGCACACGACCAGCAGCAGGAAGAAATGGCAGTGACAGGGTTCGGACGCGAAACGAACCGCAAGATCAAAAAAGCGCTGGAGTACATGGAGAAGAACGGAATTACAGAGAGTGTGCTCTGCCGTGACCCGGAAAAAGAACAGGTGATCGCCGATATTGTCGGGGTGGGTGTAAAGACCCTGCGGGAAGCACTGCGCAATAAGCAGTCGGTGCTCAGTCTGGACGACACTGGCGGAGAGGATTCGGCGCTGGGCGACCGGGTGGCTTCCCAAGAAAAAAGCGTGGAAGAGCAGGTGGAGCAGAGCCGGGAAATGCTGGCATGGCTGCACCGCGGCATTGGGCTGATGAACCTGCAGCAGAAGGAAAAATACGGTAAGACATCTGGCCCGTTGTGGAGTAGCGTGCTGATGGGCTTTTTGCGCAACAATGACGCGCTGGACCCGGCAGAGGATGCGCCCGCACGGCTGGCAAACTGCGACGATCTGCGCCCGCTGGAACAGGACAACTGCCTGTGGGATATCCTGCTGCTGCACCGGTATGTGGAATTTACGGTTCAGCCGCCCTATGCACCCAAAGCGCTGGAATGTGCTGCCGTCCATGCGCTGCTGGAACCGGGGCGCAACCCGGCGCAGGACAAAACCGTGGCGGAGTTTCTCGGCGTGAGCAAAGCGGCTGTATCGCAGCGGCGCAAAACATGGCAGCAGAGGCTGATGCAGATGCAGGCGGAACAGGAGGAGGTATAAGATGGAACGCAGTGTATTGCTTTTATATATGAGCCCCTTCGGCAAAAATCCGAACATTCATACCCAGACCAATGAAGCGGCGGTTTTGGAGCTGAAAAAGCACAAGGAAGGGCCGGACTGTATTCTGGCACTGTGCAGTGAGCTGGTGCGCACCAGCCCTACCGTGCATCTGCCGGATGGGAAAACCTGCACAACCGTGGAGTATTTCCGGGATGTGTTCCTGCCTTCGGCGGGCATTCCGGCAGAGCGGCTTGTGGTGATCCCGGTGCCGGACAGCATGGACGACAAGGCGCAGTTCCGGGCGATCTCTCTGCTGCTGGGAAAAATTGAAGCGGAAGATACCCTCTCCATTGATCTTTCCGGCGGCATGCGGGACACGGCGATGCTTTTGGTAACGGCAGCTCGCTGTATGCGCAACCTGCGCAGTGTGGAGACCCGCAGGGTGATCTACTCCGAACTGCTTTCGGATGGTACTTCCCGCATCCATGACAGCAGTCAGCTGTACAGCCTGTTCGACCTCATCACGGCGATGGACGAGTTCTTTTCCACCGGCACTGCACAGAAGCTGAAAGGCTACCTGTGGAGCGAGGGCGAGAGCGACCCGGCTCTGCACACCCTGCTGGCCCGCATCAACCAGTTCTCGGATGATCTGGCGCTGTGCCGGGTGCAGGCGCTGAATGAAGACCTGAGCCAGATCGCGCAGGCACTGCAGGTGCCGCCCAAGGAGAGCAAAAATCTGACCAGCCTGTTCTTCCACCTGCTGAATGACCGCTTCCGCACAGAATTTGAAGGTCTGCTGGCTTCCCCCAAAAACAATCTTCCTGCGCTGGTAAGCTGGTGTGCAGAACACAGCATATATCAGCAGGCACTGACCCTGCTGTGTGAGCAGATGCCGGCCTATGTCTGCCGTCACCTTTTTGTGCAGCCCACAGAAACCGGCTGGGCCTATCTGGAGGCACAGAATCAGAATAAGGGCAAGGCATGGGTATATCCGCTGTTCCACTTCCATTTCTGCCGCCTGACTTTGATGCAAAAGGAGTATCCCTATACAACGGATCTGCGCCTGACCCACAGCAAGGACGATGCAGACGGCAATATGCTGTTTGGCGTGGCCAATTCCAAAGAAATGCACGCCTATATGGATACGATCCTCGCTTCCGGCCAGTTGGTGATCGACCCGGATGTCCGGTGGCAGATCGAGGATGCGGCATTGTTCTACCAGCGTGTGATGCAGTACCGCAACCAGATCAACCATGCCAGTGATACGGCTTTTGGTCTGCAAAGCGACCGTATCCTGCCGCTGGACACAGCCCACATCGAGCAGACACTGCAGGATGTGGCTGATTATCTGCAGGAGATCCGCCCCATGAAGCCGGATGTTCCGCAAGGCGTCAAGGCGCTGCCTGTCACAAAGACGATCCCGGCAGGCACAGCTCCCAACCTGTAAAATAGAATATAAGAAAAAGCAAAGCACCTCCGCTGCTGGCAAACGCCAGTGGCAGAGGTGCTTTTTTCGTCCCCTCGCGGGGATAAATTGCAACAAAATCTGGGCGGCACTGCTGGCAGAGTGGCAAAAGTTTTCGTCCCCTCGCGGGGATAAATTGCAAGTGGTTCAACGACAATGCAACGCCCGATGATTTTACGTTTCCGTCCCCTTACGGGGCTTGCATCCGAATGACAACGCCTAAATATCCAGTTATGGAGCTATCGTCCCCTCGCGGGGATAAATTGCAACGGCGACACGAAAGCAACGAAAGCGGGGGTTTATATGACGTTTTCGTCCCCTTACGGAGTATAATTTTACTATATCACACATTGAGTCAAAAGAAAAGAACCATCCATAGGAGAAGCGCGGATGGAGCAGAAAAGATAAGTCATAAAGATCACCTCGATTCGGCAGAAGGGGCATCAAAGCCCTGAATGGGCAGGCCGAGGAAGTATTCCTCGATGCGGTCCCAGAGCTGCTCGCTGGAAAAGCCGCTGGTAAACAGCCAGCTCATCAGCCGCACAGCATCGGTGTGGCGCTGGGCAATGCGCTCCAGCAGGCGGTTGCGGTAAAAGCCGCGGTCAGCCAGCTCCAGGGTCTGGGTCTGGTTGATATAGAGGTACAGGCGGCTGTTGGAGCCGCCCAGCAGGGCAAAGTGGAGCAGGTCCAGCTCCTCCAGCACGCCCAGAGCCGGGGTCAGACGCTCACTGCTCTGGGCAGAACCGTTCACCGGCAGATAGCGGCAGGTCTCGCCGCTGTGCAGAACAGAAAAGCTCTGCTCCAGCCAGTGGAAAAACTCGCTGATGAACGGGTCCACGACGCTGTACTCTGCGCCTTCCTGCGTGGTGCCGCGGCGCAGCACACGGGTGCGCTGCAGGCGGGGCGAATGCTGCTGCCAAGACTGCACAGCCGCCAACACTACGCGCACTGCACTGGTGGCACGGGTGCTGCTCAGACCCGTGGCCTGCGCCAGCCGGGCGGCGGCATCCCGGTCGTAGAGATACTGGCCGCTGCGGGCAGCCTCGAAGAAGATCTCCTTCAGGGCGCGCAGCAGTACAGAAAAACGGGCATCCGCATTGGCGTGCCACTCCAGCGTCAGCTGCATGGCGGGGGTCAGGTGCAGCTGGGCATTCAGCGGCAGCTTATCGCTGTGGGTGTACAGCAGATACTTGAACTGCGGGAAGGAAAAATCGTTCTGCCAGCGGCTGCTCCACAGGCGGGCAAGGTCTACGTCGTAGACCCCGGCGGCCTCATCCTGCAGGGTGGCAGCACCGGTACAGATGCGGTTGACTGCGGCGGCATCGGCGCTGCTGAGCAGGAAATACCCGTGGGTGAACAGAGGAGAGGGCCGCATGATGAAGGGCGCATAGCCGCGTGCTTCGCTGTCCTTCTGGATCAGCAGCATGGCGGTCTTGACCTTGGCCAGCGGGTCCTGCTGATGCTCGCCGTTAGGGCTGGCAAAGATGTAGGCAAAGCTCTCGGCATCTACCAGAAGCTCGTTGCGGTGCTTGGTGGCAGTGGCCGGCTGGCTGGCGCGGTGCTGGCGGTACAGCTGCAGTACCTTGCGCATCACCTGCACCAGCTGCCAGGGCTGAATGCTGGAAAGGCCGTGCAGGCGGTTGATGTGCTTGAAGTCGTTGGCCATGTGCTCGTACACGGCACGGCCATGGATCTCCGGGTCACGGGCGGCGCGGCCGATCTCCTGTGTGTAATCACACAGGTTGCCGGTGGGGGCAAAGTGCAGCACAAGGGCAATATCCGGGATATCGATGCCCATGCCAAAGGCCTTGGTGGCCAGCATGATCCGGCGCTTGCCGCTGCGGAAATCCTCCAGATTTTCCGCTTTGGCTTCGCCGGAAAGCTGCGCGTGGTAGCGGGTCACAGCCTTGCCCAGTCGCTGTGCAAGGCAATGGGTGTAGAAGCGCTCCAGCAGACTGACGGTGGGAAAGTAGATCAGGGTCTTTTGCCCCTGCGCCAGCGCGGTGGTGATCTGCCCGGTCAGAGCCTGGAACTTGTCCAGCTCGTACTCCCGGCGGCCGGTCACGCGGGGCACCTCCCGGATGCACAGCTCGATGTTGCGGCGGCGCACGCAGCCCAGATAAACGATGGGGTCCGGCGACATGTGCAGGCTGCGCAGGGTCTCGCGGTACATGTCCTCCTCGCCGCCATAGGTAGCCGTGGCCGTAAAGGTGGCGGTGACAAAGGCATGCTGGTGCGGACCGTTCAGCTGCTGTTTGCGCAGCTTGTTCACGTAGTCACCCAGAAACCAGTAGTCCGGGCGGAACTGCTTACCCCATGTGGTCACAATATGGGCTTCGTCCACGATCAGCAGGCCGATGGCACGGTCGCCGATCAGGTCGGAGATATCGCTGCGGCTCAGCAGGGACTCCGGCGAAAGATACAGGATGTCGCAGCGGCCTTCCTGCACCTCCTGCGCAATGGTCTTTTTGACCATGGGCGGGATGTCGGAGTTGATGGTGCGGGCCTTGGCGTAGCGGTGCTTCTCCATGCCCTGCACCTGATCGTTCATCAGGCCGATCAGCGGCGAGATCACCAGCGTGACCATCCCGTACTTCTCGGCCAGATCAATGGCCGGGATCTGGAACATCACGCTCTTGCCCGCACCGGTAGATGCGGTAACGAACAGGTCGCGGTAAGTTTGCCCCGCGCGGCAAAGCTCTGCCTGCTGGATGAGGTCGTCGATGATGTCCTCTTGGGTGATGGTGCGCAGCTTCTTCTCGCCGCGATGCAGAGCGTCCAGGTCGTAGACATCCAGCGGGAGAAAGTCCGGGTAACCCCAGTGCTGCTGCAGAAGGGTGCGCGCCTCCGGGCAGACGGGGCGCTCCGGCTGCATCGTCTGCGCATGCGCTCTGGAAAGCTGACCGGGAAAAGCGCCGGCCAGCGCCGCAAGGCTGTCGGCAAGACCAGCTTCATCGCCGATGAAGCTGTCGGCTGAAACGCAGAGCGTTTTGCCGCGACGCAGCTGCTGCACGAGGCAGAAATAATCGGCTTCTCCGGTAAGCGCAAAGGCAGAGCTGCTGGAGGCAGTTTCGGGAACCGTATGCGGCGCTGCACCAAGCGATACGCGCTCGACCTGCGGGTACTGACGCAGCAGAGCGTCCAAAGGAATGCAGCAGGCAATGCCTTCCTCCGTATGCAGCAGGTTGGAGTAGACACGCAGGCAGGGTTCAATGCCAGGCAGCGGAGTATCCTGCGACGTTTCCGGGTCAAAGTGGCTCAGAAGTCCGGACTGCATCTCCGGCGTAAGCGTCACAGACACGGGCAGCAGCGTGCGGTAGCAGGTGTTCTGCAGCAGGATGATGTGCGGGAACTCCTGCGCAAGGGTATCGGCGTGCAGGGCAAACTCCTCTGCGGTGATCATACAGGGGTTCTGCCGCAGCAGACTGCTCAGGTAGCGGGACAGGCGCTGCTGCAGCAAAGCATCCAGAGAAGGACGCGGAAGACCGGCATCCTCCGAAGAAAAACCCCACAAGACAAACAGAGTATCCTCAGCAGCATGGGTGGAAAGATAAGAACGAAGCGATGTATTCATGGCAGAATCCTCCATCAGGTCAAAAAATCAGGCAGCAAAAAGGGTGAATGAGGAGCGGCGATTCAGCATCTCCCGCAGGTGGCGCTCGGCACGCACCTGAATCTGGCGGACACGTTCCCGCGTGATGCCCAGCTGCGCACCGATCTCGTCCAGCGTACGACAGCGGTCATCCGGGATGCCGTAGCGCAGCCGGAGCACAGTGGACTCGCGTTCGGGAAGCTGAGAAAGAAGCAGCCGGACTTCCTGAACGGTCTCGTTCTCGCTCACAGTGTCCACAGGATCGGGGCTGACATCATCCGCCAGAAGCTCCGCAAGCTCGGTGTCGTGGCTCTCGCCGACCATAAGGTTCAGGCTGGTAACGTTGAGGTAAACGAGCATGTCGCTCAGGTAGCGGCGCGCCTGCTCCGCCGTGCAGGGGTGACCGCTGCTGGCTTCAGCCTCGGCAATGGCATGCCAGAGATCCGGACCATCTAGCTGCATGCAGGTGCTGCAGACGACACGCACCCGGCAGAGCGTGTCAAAATAGTGTACCGGGATGCGTACCGTAAGGCCGGTGTTGATGGCTTCGCGCAGGATGGACTGGCGGATCCAGTAAGCGGCGTAGGTCAGGAAGCTATAGCCCTGCAGCGCATCGAACCGCTGGATCGCAGTAAACAGTCCCAGAAGGCCGTTCTGGAAGTTGTCCTCCTCGGTCAGGCAGCTATGGGCGAGCAGCTGCGGAACTCTGCGGGCCATCAGGTGGACAAAACCGGCGGTCTTGCGCACAAGGATCTCCTTGGCGCTCGCATCACCCTGCTGTGCCAATACGCAGAGCTGCTCGTTGGTCATAGACCAAAGCTGCTTGGAGGTGAAGTCGCTGCGGCAGAAAGAAGCGGCCTTTCTGCTGCTGGGGATAGCGGCGCTGGTATCCACTAGGATGCCGATCCCCGCCAGCTCGGCCAGCAGATGTTCCTGTTCCTGCTGAGAACAGGAACCAAACAGCGCCTCAAAGCCTTGCGCAGACAGGTGATTACCGTTCGTCAGCATCGGGCGTACACGATTCAAAACTGCATTATATTCCATGGTAAAACCCCGCTTTCACGTCCAACTGTAAGTGTCTTCGCTTAGTAGAAGCCCATGGATGCAGTAGAGTTAAGTCTTTTGAGAAAAAATTTATGGTTATCTTTTTGGAAACGTCAGTCAAATAAAAAATCAATGAGTTCTCTTATATATAAAGGTATAGAATTAAGAAACAAGGACAGAAAACCTTGCCAAAGAAACAAATTATACAGAGCTTTTTGCGTATGATAGGTGTGGAAACCCGGAAGACTGGGAAGAATTATCTGAAACGCAAAGTGTAGACGATTGAAAATTAAGTTGAGCACGATCTTTGAAGCAGAAGCTCCGCGGCAAGCAAAAAAGCTCTTGACCTCTATATTAAAGGCCAAGAGCTTTTTCAAAGATGATGCTGTAAAGAAGTAAAACAGTGAAAGCAATAAGAACAGATGTTTAATTACTTTGCACTTTTTGCATGTGTTGCGCTAACCAGTGATTGAGAAGGCGTTAATGGGGCAAGCCATACTTTTAGTATTCTTCCATTGCATTGCAAGGCGCTACAGAGAAATCGACATTGTGCTCAACAATGGAGAAGATACCCTTCTGTTCGGTGACGATGTGACTTGTCTGATTTGCCAGATTGTTGATTTTAAACATAAGCAAAATACCCCATTTCAAAGCGGATCTCGCATTTTTGTATGCAAGATTTGGTGTCCGTAAAAATGCTTGGATAAGTAGTTGCAGTACAACTGAATAACTCCTTAAAATTCAGTGTATCATACGTCAACGGAAAATACTATCATCAAACCACACAAAACATTTGAGACTTTTTCGGCGATGTAGTGGCTGAAGATTTGGCCAGTGAGAATACAAAAAACTGGTTGCTGATGCAGGCTGAAAACTGCCGTTTTGGTTCATGGGATCGGCCTTTGCATTTCTCCGCGCAGCGCCGGAGCGGCCGTTCTTGCTGTATTTCTGAAAAAAGCAGCGCTTTTGCGGAAGATCGTCAATGCATTCTGCAGCAGGTCACGGGTCGATATCCAGCTCACGCAGAAGCAGCCGGAGGGCGGGCGAAATGTTCTCGCGGTTCCACACGGCCCAAGCGGGAACGGTATCGTTTTCCAGCGGGATAAAGGTGAGGTTTTTGTTGGCGGGCAGCTGGGCCAGCACCGGCTCGGCAAGGATGGTATAGCCGCCGTAGAAAGCCAGCTGCAGCATCAACTCCTCCATGGAATTCAAAAATTTGATGTTCTGCGGGTCGCTGCCGTGGCGGGTGAGGACCGGAGCAAACTGGTTCCACAGCTCCCGATCCATGGCGGGTACATAATATTGTTCGCTGGCAAGCTGGCTGCGGTGCAGGGACGCATAGCTGGACAGGTGGCTCTGGCGGTTGAGCACTACGTACTGGCGCAGCTGGCCCACTTGAGCACGCAGCAGGGTGGGGGCATCCTCCAGCGGGACCAGCTCCAGCTGCAGGGCAAAGTCCAGCTTTTTCTGCTGCAGGCGTTTTTTCAGGGTGGGAAAATCTACCAGATGAAAGTGCAGCGGAATGGCAGGGTGCTGCTCCTTGAACAGCAGCAGCTTTTCCAGAATGGGCAGGTTTTCCATGCCGCTCATCATGCCGATCTCAAGCGGGGTGCTGCACTCGGCAGCAGCGGCGCGGGTGCGGCGGGCGGCATCCTCCGCAAGGTCGGTGATGCGCACCGCATACTCATAAAATACCTGCCCTGCACTGGTAAGCGCCACCGAGTGCCGTGTGCGCTGGAACAGTTCGGTTTCAAGTTCTTCTTCTAGCAGCTTGATCTGCTGGCTGACCGCCGTTTGGGAAACATAGTGCTGCTGTGCCGCTTTGGAAAAGCTCGAATTCTGTGCCACCGCAATAAAATAGCGCATCTGCTGCAGGGTCATGACCGGCTCCTTTTTCTCTTAAAAAATTGCTTATAACTTTTACTTCTAATTATAAGAAGAAAGCAATATTTTTCAAGTGCGGGATATTGTGATAGAATTAACAACCGGAAGGGGCGCACGGCCCCGCACATTGAGAAGAAAGAGAAAAACGAAAGGAACCACCAAGATGAAAAAGATCTCGCGCAAAAGCTTCCTGAAGCTGGCTTCTGCTGCTGCCATGAGCGGCATCACCGCCAGTGCACTGGCTGCCTGCAATGCTGCTTCCGGCAGCACGGCTGCATCTTCTGCCGCTGCAAAGTACACCCCGGGCACCTACACTGCCACGGCCAAGGGCATGAGCGATATCACCATGACCGCCACCTTCAGCGAGACGGCCATCACCGACATCCAGCTGGATCTGTCCGGTGAGACCGACTCCATTGGTCAGGCCGCAAAGGAAGACCTGATCAAGCAGCTGCTGGAAGCCCAGAACAGCACCATCGACGGCGTGTCCGGCGCAACCATTACCAGCGATGCCGTGAAGCAGTGCATGAACGACTGCATCACACAGGCCATGGGCGGCACTGCAGTGTCTGCCCCGGAAGCTTCTGAGCAGGCTGCCAGCTGGCGCACCGCCCCGGAAGCCATCCCGGACAGTGAGATCACCAAGACCTACGATGTGGACGTTGCCATCATCGGCATGGGCTATGCCGGCCTGAGCTGCTACCGTGAGCTGGCCGAAGAGGGCAAGAACGTTCTGGTGCTGGAAGCCATGCCCCGCGAGAGCTGGTGGACGGTCGGCCACGATATCGGCCACATCAACTCGGACTACCTGCTGAGCCACGGTGTGCCCAAGGTGGACGAAGTGGAGTTTGTGAACAACTGGATGATGCAGACCCACGGCAAGGCAAACACCGCACTGGTGATGAAGTTTGCCAAGAACAGCGGCAGCACTGTGGACTGGTGGCTGGACAAGATCAACCCGGATACGCTGGCCAAGACCCGCATCCAGTTCTGGCCGGATAACGAGTACACCGTGCACCAGCTGAACAACGGCATGCACTACTACACCGGCACGCTGGAATGGTGGGAGAACTACTGGGAGAACCCCACCAGCGGCGAGAAGAACAACAACACCGCCGGTCAGCTGGAGCTGAAGGACCTGAGCTGGGATAACTACAATTATGTGGAGGAGAACTTCTCTGACAATGCCACCGCTCTGTTTGGCACCAAGGGTGTGCAGCTGGCAATGGACGGCGCAAAGGTCACCGGCGTGATCGCACAGGACAGCGACGGCAATTACCTCAAGATCAACGCCAAGAACGGCGTTGTGCTGGCAGGCGGCGGCTTTGGCGGCAACAAGGAAATGATGAACGATCTGCTGCCGGACATCAAGCGTCTGTTCACCAAGGATGAGGACTTCTTTGCTCCCTTTGGCCGCGACGGCTCCACCATCCAGATGGGTGTGTGGGCAGGCGGCCGTCTGGAAGGCGACATCTCCACCATGAACTTCGACTCCATGGGCGTGCCCGACTATCTGCCCGGCCCCCTGTGGGTGGACGAGAACGGCCAGCGCTTCCAGAACGAAGCCTTTGCCGGCCCGGAGATCAACGGCTTCTTCATGGCACGTGCAAAGCGCGGCAGCATCACCTCCATCTACGACAGCACCTATGAGACCCAGATCCTGCGCGGCTTCCCCGGCCATCAGGCATTCGAGTACGACATGCCCGCTGTGGTGGAAGCCATGAAGGGCAACTTTGAGGCCGCAAAGGCTGCTGGTGCCGAGGGTGCCAACGGCTGGTACTGCGCCGACACCATCGAACAGCTGGCCGAGTACATCGGTGTGGAGCCTGCGGCCCTTTCCGCTACTGTGGAGCAGTACAATAAGGTCTGCGCCGAGGGCTACGACAGCGACTTTGCCAAGGACCCGCACTTCCTGAATGCAGTTGCAAAGGCTCCGTTCTACGCCCATGTCACCACCCCGAGTCTGGGCTTTGCACTGGTGACTACCGGCGGCTTTGTGACCACCAATGACCAGCAGGTGCTGAACGAGGATTATCAGCCCATCGAGGGCCTGTACGCTTCCGGCAACACCTGCGGTATGCGCTTCGGCCCCGAGTATATCACCCCGATCCCCGGCGTGAGCATTGGCATGTGCCTGACGCTGGGCCGTGAACTGGGCAGATATCTGGCTGCAAAGTAAGCAGCTGCCTTTGTCAAGGCGGTAACGCCCCATAAGCAATCAAAGATCCAGTCCACTTCTGGGTGAACGGGATCTTTTTTGCGTATCAGACAGGAAAAAGCGGCTCAGAGGTCGTTTTTTCTCCTGCCCGCCCACCGGTGAACCACTTTCACTCCTGAAATGAACTGCATGAAAAATCAGAAGGCCCCATTCTATTGACTTTGCCCTTGCGGGGGAGTATACTCCATGTCACCAAGAATATTTCGGCTATGACGAGAAAGAGTACCCGGAAGGAATGCTGCAGAGAGCTGCCGGTTGGTGCAAGGCAGTGCAGGGCATCCGTGGGAAGATCCTCTCCGAGCTTTCCGGCTGAATGGGCGGTGTGCGCCCCAGTAAGCAGGAACGGCAGGCCCCCGTTATCACGGGCCGCGCGTTGTTGGACGTGCACTGAGTGGTCAGCGTTGTGCTGGCAATAAGAGTGGTACCGCAGAGGATATTACACGCCTTTGTCTCTTACAGACCGTAGGGGACAAGGGCGTTTTGTTTTGCGGATGCGTTTGTCCCAAAGCATGTCAGAAGGAAAAGGAGAAACGATCATGAAAACACTGGAAAAAGTAAGCGACTTTGTGGGCAAGTACATGGCCGCCATCGTTATTGTGGTGGCCGCGGGTGCCCTGTTCTTCCCCGGCCCGTTCAGCGTGGTAAAGACCGCGTGGGTCAACAACCTGCTGGGCATCGTGATGTTCGGCATGGGCCTTACCCTGAAGCCGGAGGACTTCAAGGTGGTGTTCAGCCGCCCGAAGGATGTGATCGTGGGCTGCGTTGCACAGTTCACCCTCATGCCGTTTCTGGCATGGGCGCTCACGCAGGTGTTCCACCTGCCCACCGAGCTGGCCATTGGCGTGATCCTGGTTGGCACCTGCCCCGGCGGCACCTCTTCCAACGTGATGACCTACCTTTCCAAGGGCGACGTTGC
>ERZ1026854.526-NODE-526-length-26746-cov-11.382376_pt1 | contig 26746 bp, 22 predicted proteins | sample MGYA00380157_ERZ1026854 | MGnify/ENA primary metagenome ERZ1026854 (study PRJEB33269, sample SAMEA4719793) | human gut metagenome | biome: human-associated habitat; feature: organic feature; material: feces | place: Cameroon | collected 2013-10 ... | reverse complement strand
GGTCTTATTTCATCTGTCGGCTTTGCCTATAGAGCGATTGAAGATTAGTATAAGAGTGTATTATTGACATTTGATATCAGTTGTGCTATACTAACTCTGACGGAAATTACATATGGATAAGGAGAAACAGAAATGAATAATTCATTCAGCGCATGGATGTTCAAGCATTTTTATCACAGCGCAGTAAAAGCCGAGCTGAAACGGCGTGGGTTCCCTCAGAGCACGGCAGATAAGATAATCAGCGAATATGATAAAATAGCCGCCCGTGCAAAGGATATAGGCAAATCAAGGCTTATCAGCAGCTACACAATGGGCATATATTTTATTGCCATGAACCGCAGCACCGGAAAAGACGCTGAGGAGAATTTCGGGATATTCAGGGACGGCCTTTGCGCTTCAAAGCTGTTCCGCAAGGCAGTGGGCAATGCGGAAAGCTATCTTGATGAAAAGAAGATGGCGGGACGTCTCAAGTGGTCTGAGGACAGCCACAAGCGCTTATATGAAAATGACTGGGTGCTGGATATCCTGCCCGGAAACGGTGAATATGACCTGGGCTATGACTATCACCGGTGCGGCATATGCAAGCTTTGCAGCGATGAGGGCTGCCCTGAGCTGGCAAAGTACCTTTGCCGAATGGACTTTGTGCTTGCGGACATTATGGGCATGAAGCTGGTTAGAACAGGCACTATTGCAGAGGGCGCAGATATCTGCGATTTCAGATACAGCAGAAAATGAGTGTTAATACTAATCTTCAATCAACCTACAGACAAATCCTCGGCTGAAATAAGCCCATTCTTCGTCAAGCTCCCTTGCCGGGCGGCAAGCCCGCCTGCGGTCGCTTTCCTTGACTGGTCTTATTTCATCTGTCGGCTTTGCCTATAGAGCGATTGAAGATTAGTATAAAAAACCGCCCCGTGGGGAATTTCCTCACGGGGCGGTTTGGCATATTATACTGCAAACTGGCTGTTGTACAGCTTTGCGTAAAATCCGTTCTTTGCGAGAAGCTCTTCGTGATTGCCCTTTTCAATTATGTGGCCGTCACGCATTACAAGGATAATGTCCGCCTCACGAATGGTGGAAAGACGGTGAGCTACGATAAAGCTTGTCCTGCCCTGCATAAGGCGTGCAAAGGCTTCCTGTATCTTTATCTCGGTTCGGGTATCAATAGAGGAGGTAGCCTCGTCAAGGATAAGCATGGGAGGCAGGCAGAGCATTACTCGGGTAATGCACAGCAGCTGCTTCTGACCCTGTGAAAGGCTTCCGCCGTCCTCGCCGATGACCGTATCATAGCCATTGGGCAGACGCTTGATGAAGCTGTGGGCGTGTGAAGCCTTGGCTGCCGCAATGACTTCCTCATCGGTGGCGTCGGGCTTGCCCATAACGATGTTGCTGCGTATGGTTCCCGATTTGAGCCATGTTTCCTGGAGCACCATGCCGTAGTTCTGGCGCAGGCTCTTTCGGGTAATGTGCCTGATATCGGTGCCGTCTGCCTGAATGCTTCCGCCGTTTACGTCATAGAAACGCATGAGCAGGTTGATGATAGTAGTCTTTCCGCAGCCTGTGGGTCCGACTATGGCAACTCTCTGACCCGGCTCTACGGAAAGGGTCAGGTCCTCGATAAGCTTTTTGTCTGGCACATAGGAGAATGCCACGTTATCAAGAGTGATGCGGCCCTCTGCATTTTCCAGCACTCTTGCATCGTCAGCATCGGGTATCTGAGGCTCTTCCTCGATAAGCTCAAAGAGACGGGAAGCGCAGGCAAGAGCGTTCTGAAGCTCGGTAACAACGCCCGAAATTTCGTTAAAGGGCTTTGTGTACTGGTTTGCGTAGGATAGGAATACCGACAGCATACCTACTGTAAACGGGTCCGGTGCGTTTGCTGTCTTTACGCAGGCGATCGCTCCAGTAAGGGCAACTGCCGCATATACCACGTTGTTCACGAAACGTGTGGTTGGGTTGGTGAGGGAAGAGAAGAAAGTGGCTCTAAGGGAGCATTTCTGAAGTCTGTCGTTTATCTCGTCAAACTTCTCCATTGCTTCGTCCTCGTGGCAGAACGCCTGAACTACCTTCTGGTTGGATATCATTTCATCAATGAAAGCAGTCTGTTCACCTCTGGTCTCGGACTGGAGACGGAACATAGCGTAGGTCTTTTTTGCGATAAATCTTGCTATGAAAAGGGAAAGGGGAGTGAGGATAACTACTGTGAGGGTTATCTTCCAGTTGATAGTCAGCATAAATATCAGTGTGGCAAGGATAGTTACAACGCCGGTGAAAAGCTGTGTGAAGCCCATGAGCAGACCGTCCGCAAACTGGTCTGCATCGGCGATGACACGGTTAACGGTCTCGCCTGCGGGGTGGATATCAAGGTAGCTCAGGGGGAGCTTCTGTATCTTCATGAAAGCTTCGTTTCGCATATCACGGACAATGTGGTAGGTGATGCGGTTGTTTACCGTGTTCATGAGCCACTGAACAGCCGCAGTTGCCGCAGCGATAAGGGCGATCTCTTTCAGCAGCTTTGCGATGCCTTTGAAATCCACCTGACCCTTGCCGATGATAAGGTCGATAACATCACCTATGAGCACGGGTACATACAGCGTGAGTGCAACGGTCAGAGCCGCCATTACAATGGACAGGAACATGAGCAGACGGTACTTGCCGATGTATGTCATGACCTTTTTGAATGTGTCCTTGTCAGCCTTTTTCTTGTCAGCCATTTATACCGCCTCCTTTTTGAACTGAGAATTGTAGATCTCCTGATATACGGAGCAGCTCTTCATAAGTTCGTCGTGTGTGCCTATGCCCACAGCAGCGCCGTCGTCAAGAACGATTATCCTGTCAGCGTGCTGAATGGAAGATGTACGCTGGGATACGATGAATACAGTTGGGTGATAATCCAGCTCTCTCAGTGATTTTCTGAGAGCTGCATCTGTTGCAAAGTCCAGTGCGGAGGCACTGTCGTCCAGAATAAGGATCTCGGGCTTTTTGACCAGTGCACGGGCAATGGTAAGTCTCTGTCTCTGACCGCCCGAAAGGTTCTTTCCGCCCTGCTCTATCTCGCAGTCAAGACCGCCCTTTGCCTTGATAACGTCAAGACCCTGAGCCGCCTCTATGGCTTCCATTATCTCGTCATCGGAAGCGTTTGTAACGCCCCACTGCATATTTTCACGGATAGTGCCGTGGAAAAGCACAGCCTTCTGGGGAACAACGCCTATCTTCTCACGGAGCTGTTCAACGTCCATATCCTTGACGTTCACGCCGCCGACCTTTACCTCGCCCGAAGCTGCGTCATAGAAACGGGGGATAAGGTTGACAAGGGAGGATTTTCCCGAGCCTGTGCCGCCGATGATACCGATAGTCTCGCCCTTTGCGGCGGTAAAGGTGATATCTGAAAGGGAGTCGGCGCCTGCGTTCTTGTATCTCAGGTTAACGTGGTCAAATTCCACGCTGCCCTCATTGCAGGAGCTGCTTCCGCTTTCAAGGTCGGGCTTTATGTCAAGCACAGCCTGGATTCTGTTTCCGCAGGCAATGCTCTTTGTGATGTTGATGATAAGGTTTGCAAGCTTGATAAGCTCAACAAGTATCTGGGACATATAGTTGTAGAGAGCCACAACTGCGCCCTGTGTAAGAATACCTGCCTCAACTCTCACAGCGCCTGTGTGAATGAGCCAGATAATGGCAAGGTTGATGATAACGTAGGTCACGGGGTTCATAAGAGCGGATATCTTGCCTACAAACTTCTGTGAAGCGGTAAGCTCGTTGTTTTTGGTTACGAAGTCGTCGGTCTCCTCGTCCTCCTTGCAGAATGCACGGATAACTCTTACGCCTGTAAGATTTTCACGGGTGACGGTCATAACAGCATCAAGCTTCTGCTGTACTTTCTTGTACAGTGGAATGGAGCCGAGCATTATGCCGAATACCACGATAAGCAGCACGATAGTGACATATACAAATATCATTGCGGAGGGAACGTCGATGGTGAACGCCATTATCATTGCGCCGAAAACCACGAAGGGGGAGCGGAGCAGCAGGCGGAGCGCCAGGTTCATACCGTTCTGCACCTGATTCATGTCGCTGGTCATTCGGGTGATGAGAGTAGACGTACCGATCTGGTCAAGCTCTGAGTATGAGAGCGACTGAATGTGACCGAAAAGTACGTGTCGTATCTTGCTTACAAAGCCAACGGAAGCCTTTGCGGCAAAATACTGAGCGGTGATGGAGAATGCCAGACCCACAAATCCCAGCAGAACGAGCACCAGGCACATTTTTATGATGTAGTCTATATCGCCGTTTTCGATACCCGTATCAATTATGGCAGCGATGACCAGCGGGACAAACAGCTCGAAAAGCGCTTCAAGCAGTTTGAAAAGCGGACCTAAAATACTCTCCTTGATATAATCTTTAAGATATACAAGCAGCTTTTTCAAATAAATACCTCCCTTAATTACATACATTGTTTATTATACCATTCATGCAGGCAGGATTTTATAAATAAATATAAATAATTATGGTATAAAACAAAAATAAAAGAAAAGCCGCCATGAAAAACGTGTGAGTTTTTATGGCGGCTGATATTATTTTTTTAATGCCTGTTTTATCTCCTCGGCAATTTTATTGCTGTTTTCCTCTATAAGATAAATGCTGTTGAGGCTGCTTTTTGCATATTGAAAATGGGTATGTTCCGTACTTTTGATAAGCAGATGCTCAAAAAAGTTTTCCCAGCTGAAAAATTCACGGCTTTCAACGTATTCTGAGGTATCTGCAAGAATGGCACTGATATCGGCATAGCTGTTATCTATCAGACCTGATCTGAGAATAAGCCATTCAAAGGATTCGGGGAGGCACACTCTGATATTATCAGGGTGTTCAGATTGGAGCTTCATTACCCTGTCCATTTCGGAGCCGAAAGCCGCTCCGTCAGCTATTACAAGCACCTTTTTGTCGGGGTGATTTTTCAGCCATGAAAAAACAGCTGAATTTGCCCCCGATGTCTCGCAGCTGACATCTGTATCCTTTAAATAATTTTCATAAAACTGCATTCCCGAGTTGGAGTCCTCGGTGAGCAGAATGTTATAATCGAATTTTTTCCTGCTTTCCGAATATATATGCCCTTTTGATGGACTGTACATTTTGCTGAAAGTGTGATAGCGTCCGCTGGTTTTTATCTCATATATTTCGTCAACGCTGTAGGGAAGGGCGTGCATACCCTCTCTGTTGAAGATGACATAATAATTGTCAGTGTGCTTTATGGCATCGGCAAACTCGGTTGATGTAACGTATTTGGCGCCTTCGTCAATGAACACAATGCTGTCTGATATGTTCATCAGCTGATTTTTCCAGTCCATATCAACAAGAGCAACACATTTTTTTGCACATGAAAGATTAACTCCGCTGGCATCTCCCAGACGGGTATGGTCAGCGACCATATTATAGAGCGTTGTTTTGCCCGTTCCGCTGTCGCCACGGACAACGGTAATATTCCTGAAAAGGTCAAACTTATAATGTGCAGCTCGGTTTGATATTTGGATATGCTGTTTTCCTTTCATGCCTACCTCACACAAATTCTCCCGCTTCGGTTATAAGCTCTGTCATATTTCTGACGATCTTGTTGGTGTTAAGGACTTTTATCTTGAATTCATCTTTTCCGAAGTCCATTATATGCCGAAGATTGATAGTGGTTTTTCCCTTGTATTCGTCTGATATTTTCAATATCCACTTTGCACAGTTATCGCCGCAGGTCGAAGCGTTGAAAATATGCTTTTTATCGTTTGATATAAGAAGCAGGGTCTTAACGCCGCCTGAAAGCTGCTCGGGCGAAATTATTCCCAGCACAGGGCTTTCGATAGCGGCGGCGGATATTACATCGGACTTATCAATATCCTTTATCACATCACGCCCGAGCTGTGATGTTATCCATTTATCCTTATATGTGTTCTTGAAGTAAACGCTTGTATCGTATATAGCATCGGGCATATCGCCAAAAAAGATATTCAGCAACTTATATCACCTCATTTCTATTATTGCCGTTATCTGACAGAGCAATCACGGATTTGATAATGCGCTCTCACCTGTGCAGTATATGCCTGATATAAGCAAAGGTGTAATCCTCGCCCTCTTCGGCAAGCATTACAAGGAGCATTTCGATGAGCTTTGCTGTGTCGGGGTGAATGAGCCTCTGAGCGGCATTGCCCCTCCTGTAATATGCCAGCGGAGAAGCGTCGGTGTAGTTTTCGCCCATGTATATCTTGCTTGCAGCCACACGGTCGCAGAACATCTCCGCAACGTAGATGAGCGGCATTTTAACGGCTTCATTGCGCTTGGTCTTTGGGCTGTAGTCGTTCCAGTATTCAAAGTGATGCTTGTTCCTGCCCTTGTGGTGCATCCATGCGGTGCTGTAGCCTTTAATCTCACGCTCTGCCTCGTTGGGGCTGCGGCTGCCCTGATACATTTTGCAGCTTATCCAGAATTCCTCGGGGCTGTATTTGGACAGGTCGTGCGTAAGACCCTGCCAGTAAAGACCTGCACGGAAGCAGTTCTTCATTACCTCACGTCTGTGGCGGCCTACAGTTCTCAGGTGCTTGTAAATGTTGATGGGATTTATCATAAGGACATCTCCGTATATCAAAGTAATAGGTTTATTATCAGTATATCACTTATAAAAGCGGCTGTCAATCGGATTTTTAAGGCTGCATATTTCCGCATTCTTTCAAATATAAATAATCATAACCAGTCCGAAAGAAGGCCGTATGCTGATGAACGTTAAGATAATTTCAGAAAAGCAGATAGCAAAGGACGCTGCAAAAATGACGCTCCTCAGCCTTGCTATGCAGACTGCGGGCATGATATTCAATGTAAAGCTCTCCGATATGGCAGGTACCTCCGCCGTGGGGCTGATGTCGCTGATATTTTCGCTGTTCGGATTTATTATGGTGCTGGCAAACGGAAATATCCTTACCTCCACAGGCAGATTTGTCTCGGAAGCAAGGGGAGCGGGGCATGAGAATTTCTGCACTGTTATGAGATATTCCCTTACCTTTTCCCTCTGCCTGTCACTTTGCTTCGGGCTGGGGGCATTTCTGCTTTCCGATTTTCTGGGGGAGACCATACTTAAAAGCCGACAGCTTTCAATATCGGTGCGGCTCATTGCCATTTCACTGCCCTTTGCCTCCGCAGGCTCGTGCATAAAAGGTTATTTTCACGGTATCCGACAGGTCAGCGTGCCTATGCGGGGCGACCTTATCGAATTTGCCGCAAAATGGACTGTGCTGTTCGGCGGACTTATCCTTTTCGGCGGAACGGAATATTTCTACACCGTAGCAGCGGCAGGCATTCTCGGGGGAGAGTTCATAAGCTTCTGTTACTACGGTGCAAAATATCTTGATGAATATAAGCATTTCCGTGTCCGTCCATTATGCTCTGCACCTCTTCTGACGGACACGCCCAAGGGGTATATCAGAAGCACCTTTCCCATTCTTCTCAGCGGATATGTGCAGATGCTTATGTCAACGGCAAATGAGCTGCTTGTGCCTGCGGCTCTGCTGAGATACAGCAAAAGCACGGAGGAGGCTCTCAGCTGCTACGGCTGCTTTGAAGCTATAATCATGCCTGCGGTGTTTTTTCCGTCGGCGGTGCTTACCAGCCTTTCGGGCATAATCATTCCCGAGGCGGCGCTGGCAAACCGCTGCGAGGACAAAGAGATACGGCGGTGCAGGCTTTGTCGGCTGACGGACAGCGTGTTTGAAAAGTCCTTTACCTATGCCTTTTTCATTGCGGCGCTGTTCTTCTTCTGCGGCAAATGGGCAGGCAGAGTGCTTTGTCCCTCCGATGCAATGGTGGGGGATTCACTTGTTATACTTGCCCCCGTTATCCCATTTATTTACCTTGAAATTGTGCTGGAGGGGCTGCTGAAGGGTATGGGGCGGCAGAATTTTTCCACTGTGAACTCCCTCTGCGAATATGCCGTGCGGATAGCCTGCGTTATGATATTTGTGGGCAGGGCAGGCTTCGGCGGAGTGCTTATATCCTATTATGCCAGCAACGTGATAAGCAATATTGCCCGCATAATCGTTGTGTGCCGTGAGTCGGAGATGCGGTTCGACTGGCTGCGCTACTGCATAAAGCCGCTTGCAAAGGGGCTGATATGCTGCATGGCAGGACTGGCGGCGGTGCGGCTCACTCATGCGGCTCATTCCGGAGAGCTTGCCTGCCTTATCGTGTTCATTATGACTGCGGCTGCGGTGTTTTTCATCTTTTTCGGCGGAAAGCCTATGGCACAGAGGATAAAGGAATTGCGGGAATGTGTATAAAATGCGCATAATACTAATCTTCAATCAACCTACAGACAAATCCTCGGCTGAAATAAGCCCATTCTTCGTCAAGCTCCCTTGCCGGGCGGCAAGCCCGCCTGCGGTCACTTTCCTAGACTGGTCTTATTTCATCTGTCGGCTTTGCCTATAGAGCGATTGAAGATTAGTATAAAAAGGGCTGTCGCATCTCTGCAACAGCCCTTTTATCAAGCTATTATTCAATTAGAATATTGCAACAACTGCGCCCTTGTAGGTCTCGTCGATGAAGTTCTTAACATCATCTGTCTCAAGAGCCTTGATGAGAGCCTGAGTCTTTGCGCTGTTCTCGTCGCCGTTTCTTACAGCAATGATGTTTGCATAGGTCTGAGCTGCATCGCCGGAAGCATCTTCAACTGCGAGAGCATCTGAGCTGGAAAGACCTGCTGCAAGTGCATAGTTGCCGTTGATTACTGCCAGGGAACCTTCATCACCGTTGTTGAACTGAGCTGCTACTGTATCAGCCTGAACGGTAACGATGTTGTAGCCGTGGTTATCGGTGATATCGAGAGTTGTTACGCCGTCTGCTGCATTTGCTCCCTCGGGAAGATCAATGAGGCCTTCCTGCTTGAGGAGAAGAAGTGCTCTTGTCTCGTTGCTGTCGTCAGCGGGGATAACGATTGTTGCGCCTTCCTTAACGTCAGCTACGCTTGCAACGCCGTTGCCGTAAAGTCCGAAAGGCTCGTAGTGGATAGAAGCAGCTGCCACAAGGTCAGTGCCGTTGGAAGCGTTGAAGCTGTTGAGGTAAGGTGTGTGCTGGAAGTAGTTTGCATCAAGCTCGCCGTCTGCAAGAGCCTTGTTGGGGAGAACGTAGTCATCGTAGATAACGATGTCAAGGGTGTAGCCCTCGTCTGCGAGAGTGTCCTTTACAAAGTTAAGTATCTCGCCGTGAGGTGTGGAGGTTGCGCCTACTCTGATAACGTTGTCGCCGTCGGAAGTTTCATCGGCAGCCTCTGTGTCAGCTTCGGCATCGGCAGCTGTGTCATCAGCGGGAGCTGCGGAGTCCTCTGCGGCAGCAGCGGCAGTGGTGTCGGCAGCGGTTGTGGTGGTGTCAGCTGTGCCTGTAGAGCCGCAGCCTGTGAGGGAAAGTGCAGCGAGGGAAAGTGCGAGAATAACAGATGATAACTTTTTCATAATGATCTAACTCCTTAAAATCTTTATTTATTTTTATTACGGACAAATCCTGACTTGTTTTGACTGACAGCGTCAACACATTCGTCCGTAACGGAAGTTCTCTCTTAACAGCTTTTCAAATAAGCCTGTCATAAAAATTGCCCCTTTTACTTATTTATTCGCTTATCGGTCTTTCTTGCGATAAGCATACCCAGCTCCTGTATCACCTGAACGATGATGACTGTAAGCAGAACGCAGAGCCAGATTATGTTATTGTTGAAGCGCTGATAGCCGTAGGTTATGGCGATCATTCCAAGTCCGCCGCCGCCGATGGTTCCTGCCATTGCGGAGTAGCCCAGGATAGTTACCAGCGAGATGACCGCACCCACTATAAGTGAGGGCTTTGCTTCGGGGATAAGCACCTTGCAGATTATCTTGAAGGAAGATGTTCCCATTGCCTGAGCAGCTTCGATAACGCCGCTGTCAACCTCTTTGATGGAGGATTCAGCCATTCTTGCAACGTAGGGGATAGCTGCGATTATCAGCGTAACTATCATCGCCTTGTTGCCAAGGCTGGTGCCGACTATGAGCTTTGCTGCGGGGAGCATTGCTATCATCAGGATAACAAAGGGGATACTTCTGAAAACGTTGACCAGTATTCCGAGGAGCTTGTTGAGCCAGCCAATGGGGTGAATGCCCTCCTTATCGGTGACGCAAAGGAGAACGCCCAGGGGAAGTCCCACAAGATAGGCGAAAAATGCGGAAATAAAGGTCATGTATATGGTCTCCCATACGCCAAGCTGTATAATGCCCTTGTCCCAGAGCTGTGTAAGCAGATCGTTCATTTTATGACCATTCCTTTTCGGTTGTTATATTTCGGCATAGTCAATGCCGCTGCGTTTGAGATATTCAAAAGCCCTTACCGAGCCCTTGCTGTCATCGGGAAGCTGGATTATCATTTCGCCGAAAGCCTTGCCGTCAAGGTCCTTTGTGTCGGCGTAAAGGATATTCACGGGAACGCCGCACTCAAAGATCATGTTTGCGATAACGGGCTTGGTGGAGCTTTCACCGTTGAAGATAATGCGTATCTTCTTTCCGCCTGTGACTTCTGCGGCTGTCTTTGACTCGGGAAGAACGAGCTTTCTTGCAATATCCGACTGAGGATTTGCAAATACCTCGCTTACCGGACCAAGCTCAGCCACACGGCTTTTATCCAGAACAGCCACCCTGTCGCAGATGCTGTTTATTACCTTCATCTCGTGGGTGATCACCACAATGGTAACGCCCATGGTCTCGTTTATCTTTTTCATAAGCTCCAGAATGGAACGTGTGGTATCGGGGTCGAGAGCACTTGTGGCTTCATCGCAGAGAAGATATTTTGTCTTTGCTGCCAATGCTCTTGCAATGGCAACTCTCTGCTTCTGACCGCCCGAAAGCTGTGAGGGATATGCCTTTGCCTTGTCGGAAAGTCCCACAAGCTCCAGCAGGTCTGCCGCTCTTTTGAGAGCCGCATCTTTTTTAACTCCCGCAATTTCAAGGGGATAGCAGATGTTCTTTATAACATTTCTCTGAGCTAAGAGGTTAAAGCCCTGAAATATCATTCCTATGTTCTGGCGGGTCTTTAAAAGCTCCTTGTTTGAAAGCTTTCCAAGGTCCTGACCGTCAACTATTACCTGACCCGAGGTAGGCTTTTCAAGATAGTTGATGCAGCGGACAAGTGTACTTTTGCCTGCGCCCGAAAGACCGATTATGCCGAATATCTCACCGTCATTTATAGTCAGGCTGATATCACGCAGAGCGGTTATCTCGCCTGCTGCGGACTGATAGGTTTTGCTGAGATTTTTTATTTCTATCACGATGTTTCCTCCAAACAGCAAAAAAATAACAGGCATCGCCGTGCCTGTCTGCAATTACAGATTTCCGCATTTATTCACAGAAAGCGGAGGACACAGCATTTTTTTCGATGTTCATTTCACAGCACATACACATCATCATTGCCATCATGTTCTCCGCTTCCTTTCATTTTTAGATTTGTTTTATTTGATGTATCTATAATACCATATAAATCATACTTTGTCAATAGGCATTTAGTAGTTTGATATACAAAAAACTTTCAACTTAAAGTGCCCATATTGTAGAATTTGGATAAATCTGCGTTTATTCAGTCGTCATAGCCGTCCAGGAAGCTGTGGATTTCCCCATCTTTCTTGTAGGATATGACTTTTGACAGGTTAACGCCCTCCACACTGCGGAAGATATTCTTTTCTATCTGAGGGTTGCCCTTTGCAAGCTCCGCAATGAGGCGCTTTATTTCCATGCGCTTTGAAACGGTGCGGCCGTCAGGGTCGCAGGTGGTGCAGGTGTCGGTAAAGCGGCAGGCGCACTGGATAAAATGCAGGTCGTTGTATCTGCACCAGTGCTTTATCTCCTCTTCACGGATAAGGTACATTGGGCGGATAAGCTGCATTCCCTCGAAATGGTCGCTGTGGAGCTTTGGCATCATGGTCTGTACCTGACCGCCGTATATCATGCCCATGAGGATAGTCTCGATAACGTCGTCAAAGTGATGACCCAGCGCAATTTTGTTGCAGCCCAGCTCCTTAGCCTTGCTGTAAAGATAGCCTCTTCTCATGCGGGCGCAGAGGTAGCAGGGGTTGTTTTCCACGTTATAAACGGAGTTGAAGATATTAGTCTCAAAAACAGTTATGGGGATATTCATGAGCTTGGCGTTGCCCTCGATAATGGCACGGTTCTCGGGGCTGTAGCCCGGGTCCATTACAAGAAATACCAGCTCAAATGGAAATTTGCCGTGGCGGTGTATCTCTTGAAAGAGCTTCGCCATAAGCATAGAATCCTTGCCGCCTGAGATACAGACAGCTATTTTGTCGCCCGGCTTTATAAGCTCGTATTCGTTTATTGCCCTTGCAAACTTGCTGAAAATGGAGCGGTGGAACTTCTTGCGGATGCTCTTTTCAATCTCCTCCGCACGGTTTTCATGCTCAAGCTTTTCGGCAAGCCACTGAACATATCCCCCTGCCAGATTTGCGGCTGAATAGCCCTCGTCGCACAGCTCGTCCGCAAAGTCCCTGCTTATGATGCCGCTTTTGCAGCATACGATGATGTCCTTATCCTTTGGAAAAGTGCTTTTCTTTTCCTCAAACTCGTTCTGGGGAATATTCACAGCACCGTCAATGTGTCCCAGCTCGAAAGCGGCGCTGTCACGTATGTCTATAAGAAGATATGTATTTTTATCAAGCTTGCCCAGCTCCCGGGCAGTAATATCGGCGTTCATAATGATCCTCCTCACGGAACCGCTTGTTTGTACTAATACTAATCTTCAATCAACCTACAGACAAATCCTCGGCTGAAATAAGCCCATTCTTCGTCAAGCTCCCTTGCCGGGCGGCAAGCCCGCCTGCGGTCACTTTCCTAGACTGGTCTTATTTCATCTGTCGGCTTTGCCCATAGAACGATTGAAGATTAGTATAAGTTATAATACCATATGTGGAGCCTAAAGTCAAGGCAGACAACAAAAACCGCCTCCTAAACGGAGACGGCTGTTATGTTATAAAGTAAGCTGGTCGGGGTCGGTGATGTCCTTTGCCAGGCACCCTGCGGCGGGTATGGATTTCATCACGTACTTTTTAAGCTCTGCAAGCTTTTCGGGGGAGACTATGCAGGCATTGTCCGCATGAGCGTTGGTTTTCAGTGTCATTACCTGAACGCCGATAGTGTCACGGGTGGTCTTGGGAAGCACCAGCGCCGTGTTGAATATGATAGCTCTGCCCTTGTCAGAGGTTATCATTATATCCGCATTGTCCTCGATGAAGAACATCTTTACAAGCCGTGACTTGTCGGAGAATGCCTTGGTGAGCTTCTTTCTGTTGGTCTTTGTCTCAAATGCGGAGAGGGGGACCTTTGCAGCCTTGCCGTTCTCGAATACCATGAACAGGAAGCCTGTGTAATCGGTGGTGGGTATCATTGAGATAACATTCTCGTCAGCGTCAAAGCCCAGCTTTACGGGAACATATTCGCCCATTGCCGAAGCCTTTGTGTCCGCAAAGTCAGAGGAACGTGACTTATACACCTGGCACTTGTCCGTAAAGAACAGCAGCTCGGTGCGGTTGGTGGCTTCAAAGGAAGCGTCCATCTCGTCGCCGTCCTTGAACTTGTGTTCGGAGGACATTCTCAGTGACTGGGGAGTTATCTTCTTGAAATATCCGCCCCTTGTGATAAAGAGGTTTACGGGATAATCGGGGATATCCTCCTCAGGCTCTGCCTCCTCGTTTTCGTCGGGATAGCAGAACAGAGTGCGGCGGGGCTGACCGTATTTCTTGATAACGTCCTTCAGCTCGGAGATGATGATATCCAGTATCTTCTTATCGTCCGCAAGAATGCCTTCCATTTCGGCAATGTCCTTTTCCAGCTGGTCAACGTCGGAAATGCGGTTCAGGATATATTCCTTGTTAAGGTGACGAAGCTTTATCTCGGCAACGTATTCCGCCTGCTTTTCGTCAATGCCGAAGCCAATCATCAGGTTGGGAACTACCTCCGATTCCTCTTCAGTCTCACGTATTATCTTTATAGCCTTGTCGATGTCAAGGAGAATTTTCCGCAGACCGTAAAGAAGATGGAGCCTGTCCTTTTTCTTGTTAAGGTCAAAATAAACTCTGCGCTTTACGCAGTCTTTTCTGAACGCCGTCCACTCGGTAAGTATCTCATAAACGCCCATTACCTTTGGATATCCGCCCACAAGAATGTTAAAGTTGCATGAATAGGTGTCCTGCAGCGATGTCATTCTGTAGAGCTTTTTCATGAGAGCGTCGGGGTCAGTGTTCTTTTTTACATCAATGGCGATCTTCAGACCGTTCAGGTCGGATTCGTCACGGATATAGGTTATCTCTCTTATCTTGCCTGTTTTGGCAAGGTCAACTATCTTGTCCTTTATCTGCTCGATAGTAGTGGTGGGAGGTATCTCGGTAATCTCGATGCAGTTGGAATCGGGGTCAAAGTTGTACTTTGAACGAATTTTCACCGAGCCTCTGCCTGTGCGGTATATCTTTTCCAGCTCAGGCTCGTCGTATATCATATATCCGCCGCCGGGGAAATCGGGGCCTTTAAGGACAGAAAGCAAATTGAAATCGGGATTTTTGATAAGTCCGATGGTCGCTTCGCATATTTCGGCAAGATTAAAGGAGCATACCGCACTTGCCATTGATACCGCAATTCCCACATTGGAATTTACCAGGATTGATGGGAAGCTTGCGGGCAGCAGGGTAGGCTCCACGGTCTCGTTGTCGTAGTTTGGAACAAAATCCACCGTGTCCTTGTCGATATCCCTGAAAAGCTCGGCGCAGATAGGTGCAAGCTTTGCTTCTGTGTATCGGGGAGCGGCATACGCCATATCCCTTGAATAAGCCTTTCCGAAGTTTCCCTTGCTGTCAACATACGGGTGGAGAAGAGCTTCATTTCCCTTTGCCATACGCACCATTGTTTCGTAGATGGCAGCGTCGCCGTGGGGATTGAGCTTCATTGTCTGACCGACTATGTTTGCTGACTTTGTCTTGTTGCCCTCCAGCAGACCCATTTTATACATAGTATAAAGCAGCTTTCTGTGAGAGGGCTTGAAGCCGTCGATCTCGGGCAGTGCACGGGAAACGATAACGCTCATGGCATAGGGCATATAGTTCTTTTCGAGGGTGTCGGTTATCCTCTCCTCAACCACCTCGCCGCTGCCTGCGATATATGCGTTTATCTTAGGCTGTGCCTTGGGGGTGCTTTTGGGTTCCTTTTTTCTTGCCATGAGGTCAATGCTCCTTTAATTATTCTTCTTCCGCAGCCTCTTCAGCGTGGGCTGCCTTTATCATTATCGCACATTCAAGACGCTTTTTCATCATTTCGCAGGACATTTTGTAGGGGCTGAGAATGCTTCCTGCATACAGATAGTTGTTTGCGTTGCAGCCGCCTGAGCAGTAGAACTTTGCCCAGCACTTCTTGCACTCTTCCTTGGTGTAGATGTGAGCGGAAGCAAACTGCTTCTTCATATCCATATTGAACTCGCCTGTGTGGATATTGCCCATTTTGAACTCGGTTATACCAGCAAACTGGTGGCAGGGATAAATATCGCCCTCGGTGGTGATGGCAACGTACTCATTTCCCGAACCGCAGCCTCTGAGTCTCTTGATAGCGCAGGGACCCTGATCCAGATCAAGCATAAAGTGGAAGAAATTGAAGTGTTTGCCCTTCTTTTCGTTTATCAGCATAAGCTCCGCCAGTCTTTCGTATTCGCTGAAAATGGCGGGCAGCTCCTTTTCGGTGAGGGCATATTTTTCGTTATGGTCGCACACAACAGGCTCAACGGATATCTGGTCAAAGCCTAAGTCATAAAGATGGAACACATCGTTGGAGAAATCAAGATTGTACTTGGTGAAAGTACCTCTTACATAGTAGTTCTGGTAATGGCGCTTTTCGGCAAGACGCTTGTAGCGCTCAACTATCCTGTCATAGCAGCCTGTGCCGTCAACACGCTTGCGGACACGGTCGTTGACTTCCTTTCTGCCGTCGATGGACATAACAACGTTTGACATTTCCTTGTTTATAAAGTCCATTTTCTCGTCGTCCAGGAGCATTCCGTTGGTGGTAATGGTGAAGCGGAACTTCTTGCCGTACTCGGCTTCCTTGGAGCGGCCGTATTCAACCAGCTGCTTTACAACTTCCCAGTTCATGAGAGGCTCGCCGCCGAAGAAATCCACTTCAAGATTTTCCCTGTTGCCTGAGTTTTCAAGCAGGAAATCCAGTGCTTTCTTACCTGTTTCAAAGCTCATGACATTTCTGCCCATGCAGTAGTCGCCTGTGCCTGCAAAGCAGTATTCGCAGCGCAGGTTGCAGTCCATAGCGACCAGCAGGCACATTGCCTTTACGGGGGAGGCAACGGAGTATTTCGCAAACTTCTCGTAATCGTCCTCGGAGAACAGAATGTTTTCCTTGTGAAGCTCCTTGACCTCCTCATAGCAGGAGATGATCTCTTCCCTGTCATAGAATCTGGACAGCTTCTCGATAACATTCTCGGGACATACCTCGGCAAAGGGAGGGTGTACATTATCGAGCATATCATATGTAAGCTCGTCCACTATATGCACGCCGCCGCTGTGAACGTCGAGCACAATATTATAACCGCCCAGCTTGTATTTATGGATCATTTTACAAATTCCTTTCAGATCATCGGATAGAAGATTGAGGGTCACGGACCCTTAAATAGCAGTTAGAGGACAGAGGCCGGAAATTTCAGACCTCTATCCTCTATACCGAACCCTATGCGGATAAAATTACTTCTCGCACTCGCACTTCTGATTAGCAACAGTACATGAAGTCTTGCAAGCAGACTGGCAGGAAGCCTGGCATCTGCCGCAGCCGCCCTTAGTAGCAGTCTGCTTGAGGTTAGCCTTATTGATGGTCTTGATGTGCTTCATCTTAAATTTCCTCCCGAAAAAATAATTTAAACTAATTATATCACAGTTTTCCTGCAATTTCAATATCAAACGCAATATTCGTCATTTTTCACAGTTTTTTCTTGCAATATTTTTGTAAGCATTGCTAATCACCGAAAACAGGGCGGGTATTTACGCCTTTAAGACCGCCCAGAGCCGATGCGGAAAGGACTATCAGCAGCTTGCAGAAAAATCCCCCTGCGGAGAATATGCGGACGGTGAATGCGCCTATTATAAGCGTCAGGCAGAACACGGCTGCGCCGCAGATAAGCCCCGAGAGAAGCCCTTTCCTGCGCCTGCGGTTGGCGGATACAAATGAGCAGGCAAAGCAGCCTGCGGCAAGGGCAGCCCCTGACATTGCCTTTACCGTGCCTGCGCTCATATCGCCCCAAGCGGCAAAGAATGAAAGAAAGACGGAAGCCAGAGCCAGCGCCCCCACCCCTGCAAATATTGATATAACAGCCGTGACCAGACGTTCCCGTCGGGCGGCTGACCGCTGTGACAAGCGCATATAAGCCCTCCTTTGCACTGATTTGCACTGAATAGTACATTTTATGCAGTTGTGGGAGGGGATATGAGTAAAAGTGGAGCGGTCTGGCACAAAGCTTTGTTAAAAATGCTTGACAAGAATGAAAAAGTACGGTATAATATTAAAGTATCATTACCACACGCCGGTGTGATGGAATTGGCAGACGTAGCGGACTCAAAATCCGCCGGGGCGACCCGTACCGGTTCAAGCCCGGTCACCGGCACCATGACCCTCAGGCAGCAATGCTGTCTGGGGGATTTTTGTTTCTTTAAAAAGCAAATATTTGAATTAAAATATAATTGTTTGTTGCGATTCGTATAGATATGTGATGTTTTGTGCTAATTCAAATAAACTTGCATATCAAATGCGATCAATGAGCATATGTACTTTTGACAATATGCTCATTGGTGTTTCCATACATTTCCCCGACTTTTTTTGATCCTGCTATTGACATCGGCTTATCCTCCTGTTATATCTGTACTATTACATAAGTATGACATATCAGGGCGGTGAAATACATCGGCATAAGGCTCACGAAAACGTAAACATCTATTTTGCCCTGACCTTGACAATCAACAATGCAGAGAGTATAATTATACCTATATTGTATAATAAGTGTTTGTCAAGGAGGAATATACCATAGTTTTGTTGGCTACGCCTATCAAAGATGTTGAGGAGCGCAAACTTAAAATCGGGGAATTCTATTCAGGAATGATACCATATGCTTCCTGGCAGACCAATTACACATATACCGAAAATAATTCGCTGGGGTCTTCTGCGACAGTTGGCATAAATGTCGGGGCAAGTGCAGGAGTACAAAATGGACAGAATATGTCGGTAACTGATTCTACTGCTGATACGGAAAATTCATCTGTAACAGAAACAGAATCACAGTCAGATTCTCTGTCAAGCAGTGAAGCAACGGCAAAGTCAAACAGTAAGTCACATACTGATGGAACCAATAGCAGTAAAACAGAAAATCAAAGTACTTCTTATATGGAAGGAACAAATAAAACTAAATGCTGAAAGTATTATTTGCTTATACAGTGTTGGATATTTACTGGGCGGATTTTGACACAGGTCATGTGGTATTATAAAAGTGAAAATAATAGCTCTGAGGTGATGTTATGAATAGGAATGCTTATATTGACGGAATGATGGGCTTAGTAGTGGGTGATGCTCTCGGAGTTCCTTATGAATTTCGTTCAAGAGAACAAATGAAAGCAGAGCCTGCGGCAGATATGGTCGGATATGGTACATATAACGTACCTGCAGGTACCTGGTCGGATGACAGCAGTATGGCTCTTGCCACGCTTGACGCTCTGAAAAAAGGCTGCGATCCGGAAGCGATAATGCGGAATTTCTCAGATTGGCTTTATAACCGAAACTACACGCCTTACGGTGAGGTATTCGATATCGGTCTTACCTGTCGGACTGCTATTTCAAATTATGTTAAAAGCGGTAATATCAATAACTGTGGCTGCGGCGGAGAATATGAGAACGGCAATGGTTCTCTTATGCGTATTCTTCCTGCCTGCATCTATTTTTGCAATGAAGAGGTCAGCGGCTGGTCATCGGTAAATGAGATAATAAAAAATATTCATGCTGTTTCGGCTCTTACTCATTCGCATCTGAGGAGTATGATAGCCTGCGGATTATATTATTTCCTTGTAAAAGAAATGATAGTCGGAAGCGGAAGTATTTCCGAAAGGCTGCAGAAAGGCTTTAACAATGGTTTTGCTTTTTATGAGGCTGACCCTGCAAATTTAAAGGAACTTGCATATTATGATTCAATGAGGAACATGGCGGAGTTTGCAGAGCTGACTGACAGCGATATCAAAAGCTCGGGTTATGTTGTGTCGTCTCTGGAGGCTGCGGTGTGGTGTGCGGCAAATACATCTGATTACCGCAGCTGCGTTTTGAAAGCGGTCAATCTGGGAAGTGACACTGATACTGTTGCGGCGATAGCGGGAGGAATCGCCGGGTTGTATTACGGTTATGATGATATTCCCGAAAAGTGGAAGTCACTGATAGCCAAGCGTGAATGGATAGAGCGGTTATGCCGTGAAATGTAATTAAAGGCTTCAATATCTTCCAAATTTTCCCCCTGACCATAAATGAATAACCCGCCCTTGCAATGGCAATAATTTTAGCAGATCATTGCAAAGGCGGGATCATATGTATTACAACAAAGTTGATATCAGCGGAGTTGACACATCATCTTTGACAGTGCTGAAAGAGCAGGAGAAAATGAAGCTGCTGAAAGAGTATCGGGCAGGTGACAAAAGCGCCCGTGACAAGCTGATAAAAGGAAATCTTCGCCTTGTGCTCAGCGTAATACAGAAGTTCACAGGCAGGGGAGAAAATCCCGACGATCTTTTTCAGGTGGGGTGCATAGGCCTTATCAAGGCGATCGATAACTTTAACACCGAGCTTGATGTGCGGTTTTCGACTTATGCGGTGCCGATGATAAGCGGAGAGCTGCGGCGATACCTGCGGGACAACACTCCCATACGTATATCAAGGAGCCTGAGAGATCTTGCCTACCGTGCAATGCAGGCAAAAGAGGAGCTGACGGGAAAGCTTCACCGTGAGCCTGATATAACCGAGATAGCTGAGGCTGTGGGCTGCCCGAAGGCGGACGTGGTCATTGCGCTGGAAAGCATATCCGACCCTGTTTCGCTGTACGAGCCTATCTATTCCGACACAGGCGACACCCTTTATGTCCTTGACCAGATAGGCGACGACAGCAGCTGTGCAGGCTGGATAGACGAGCTTGCTCTTAAAGATGCGCTGTCATCGCTGAATGAGCGTGAAAAGAAAATACTTTACCTGCGTTTTCTCATGGGACATACTCAGGTGGAGGTGGCAAAGGAGATAGGCATTTCCCAGGCGCAGGTCTCCCGTCTGGAAAAAAACACCCTTGACAAAATAAAGGGCAGTGACAACAAGTATCAGTGAAATAACAGCGGCATTCTTTTGGTTAAAGAGTGCCGCTGTTATTTTATGTATCTGCCGTGTTCATCGGAAAATTGCCGCAATGCGTAAAATTGCCGTAAAACCTTGCATAAAATGCGCAAATCACTTGAAAAAGTGAAAAAAGTGTGATATTATAATCTGTAAAGTCATATTTATAATGGGAATTTTCGGAGGAATGTTTCTTGAACGACTATATTTATCACAATACCACAAAGATAATATTCGGCAGGTCAGCCGAAAAATATATCGGAAGCGAATGCAAGGCGCTGGCTGACGGCGGAAAGGTCCTGCTGCTGCTCGGCGGCGGAAGCGCCAAAAAGTCCGGGCTTTATGACAAGGTTGTTGCTTCACTGAATGAAAGCAGCGTTGAATTCACAGAGCTGTGGGGCGTTCAGCCAAATCCTCGCATTGACAAGGTGCGTGAGGCTGCCATGACCGCAAAGCGTGAGAATGTCTCCCTTATCCTTGCTGTGGGCGGCGGAAGCGTTATTGACACGGCAAAGGCTGCTGCGGCAGGCGCTCTTTATGACGGCGACCCATGGGATTTCTACAGCGGCGCTGCAAAGCCCGTCAAGGCTCTTCCGCTGGGCGTGGTGCTTACCATTCCTGCGGCAGGCTCTGAAAGCTCCATGGCTTCGGTTATCTCAAATCCCGAGACCAACGAGAAGATAGGTTGCTCGGCTGAGTGCTATCTGCCGAGGTTTGCGGTGATGAACCCCGAGAACACCTACACTCTTCCCCCTTACCAGACTGCCTGCGGTGCGTCCGATATGCTGGCGCATCTTATGGAAAGATATTTCGTCAACGCCAAGTGCTGCGACCTTACCGACAGGCTCATCGAGGGAGCGGCTCAGACGGTCATCAGGTTTGCTCCTCTTGCGCTGGAGTCTCCCGAGGATTATGATATCCGTGCGGAGCTTATGCAGACAGGCTGCATCGCTCACAACAATCTGCTTGACTGCGGCAGGGGAGAGGATATCGGCAGAGGCGGCGACTGGGCTTCCCATCAGCTGGAGCATCAGCTTTCCGCTTACTATGACATTGCCCACGGCGCAGGATTGGCTATAATCTTCCCCGCATGGATGAAGTTTGTGAGAAAGTCCAATCCAGCAAAGCTGGAGCAGTTCGGCAGAAGAGTTTTTCATCTTGAGGGAAGCGGCGATGAGGTCATCGACATGATGATATCCGAGCTTGAAAAATTTTTCCGTTCTATAGGAATGCCCACACGTTTGTCCGACATAAACATAGGATGTGAGCATTTCAGGGAAATGGCGGAGAATGCGGTAAGGATAAAGCACAATAAGCTTGGTTCATACGTCCGTCTCACAGCAGATGACGCAGAGGAGATATATAGGCTCGCACAGTAAAAAAATAAGGCAATATAACGGCTTCATAAAGGCAAAGGTTATGAGGATATGTGAAAAATGTCGAAGAAAGTGTTTCATTTTACTTTCAGTCAGCTTTCACATAATTTACACAATGGCAGGGTATTATATAACTGTACTCAAAAAGAGTACGGAATTTCATTTCAAGCTTTTATAAAGATTGTGTTTACCCCGCACGGTCTTATAAAAGAACCCCAAATTTGCTCTGCGGGGTTTTACCCCTACCTCGCAGAGAATCCCCCATAATCCTATATCATGATCTTGCCCTCGGAGCCTTGCTTCGGGGGTGCCTTTTTTATCTGCGTTTTTTCAAACTTATTATCAATACATTTGACTTAAAAAGGATGGTTTTATTTTATGGAATATGCCGCGATAATTTTGCTGATAATCATGTCAGCATTCTTTTCGGCGACCGAAACAGCATTTTCATCGGTAAACAAAATTCGTCTCAAGCATGAGGCATCAAACGGCAACAAAAAGGCGGCAAGGGCGCTGAAGATTGCCGAAAATTTTGACAAGACCCTTACCACTATCCTGGTGGGAAACAATATCGTAAATATCCTCTCCACATCGCTGGGTACTGTGATATGTACAGAGCTTTTCGGCGCAAAGGGAGTGGGAATCGCAACAGCGGCAATGACTGTTCTTATACTCATCTTCGGCGAGATAATGCCCAAGAGCCTTGCAAAGGAAAATGCGGAGAAATTCGCACTGGCGTTCGGCGGACTTCTGAACGTGTTCATTGTGGTGCTTACACCTGTAACATTCATTTTCAGAGGACTGAAAAATCTGGTGTCAAAGATTTTCAAATCAGGCAGCGACGCTCCCTCCGTAACCGAGGACGAGCTGAAATATATCATCGACGAGATCGAGGAAGAGGGCGTTCTGGAGGAGCAGGAAAGCGACCTTGTGCGCTCTGCTCTGGAGTTTGATGACAAGAACGTTTCCGAGGTGCTTATCCCCCGTGTGCGCATAACTGCTGTGGAGAAGAACGACAGCTTGGAGCATATAAGAGAGCTGTTTTTCACCGAGCAGTATTCCCGTATGCCCGTGTATGAGAAAAATATCGACAACATAATCGGATTTATCCACGAGCGTGATTTCTTTAAGCTCACAGTCAGCGACGAGCACGCCGAGGGCATCGAGTCGATCATCCATGAGGTCATCTATATCACCGAGTTCCAGACAGTATCGGAAGTCCTTGCAAGAATGCAGAAGGAAAAGATACATATGGCGATAATCAAGGACCAGTACGGCGGAACCTACGGCATGGTAACAATGGAGGACCTTATAGAAGAGCTTCTGGGTGAGATATACGACGAGACAGACGAGGAGGATCACTCCTTTATCAAGATAAGCGACAATGAGTATGACGCAGCAGCAGACTTTAACCTGAGAGAGTTTGAAGAAAAGCTGGGACTTCCAGAGGATACCATCAAGAGCGAGAGCTATACTCTTGGCGGCTGGGCGCTGGAGCTTTTCGGACGTATCCCACAGGCTGGGGACGAGGTAAAGGACGGCGTCTTTACACTTAAAGTCCTGGAAGCGGAGGAAAACAGGATAATCAGGCTTAAAATAACAGTTGATAAGCCTGATGAAAGTGAAAATAAGGATAGCGAATAAATCACAACGGGTCGGTACAAAATGTATCGCCCCGTTTGCATTTTCAGAAAAATATTATATTGCAGGCAGAGGCTCCGCCGAACTTTGTCACTGCCCATACGGCAAGGAGCGCTGTCCCCACCGAAAGTGCCGCCGCCGCAAGCTTCACTATAATGCCGCATATGCCCTTGTACCTTGGGGGAGCAAAGATAAATCCGCCTGCCGTTATAAGCCCCGCTATCCATGCAGTTATGAGAAGTATCGTCTGCGCCGCATAGAAATGCTCGCTGAATGTTTCCATGCCCGCAATACTGCGCATACGCATCAGTATGTATGAAGCCGCCAATGAAAATATCATCAGCCGCAGTCCAAGCCGTACCGCACTGTTTGACATAAAAGCTCCGCCCTTCGCAAGTATTTGTTTTTACGAAGTCCTTTGCTTTTTTGATCTTACTCCACAGGGCAGCTGCCGATGCACTGGCTTTTTGCGCTGGCAAGTATCTGGTCTTCCGTGTAAATGCCCACCTGAGTTGCATTTATGGGCTTGCTGCTCCAGACAGCGTATTCCACGGAATTTCCGTCAGCGGATATCTTGAAGCCGTAGTAGCCCGAAAAATCCTCGCCCATAAATTTGCTTATGTCTATCTGAGTTCCGCTTGATGTCTGTGCAACAGTGCTGTTTGACCCCATGAAAACGCCGCTGTCGCCTGCCGGCATGACCTCTTCGTCATTGGTGTGCATATCGAGAAGAGCCAGCGCTGCACCGCTGTAAACGTTCTTTGCATTGGCAATGGCAGTCTGCGCTCTCGCCTGACGGGTGTAGCCTATCATCGTTGGGATAAGTATTGCGGCAAGCGCTGCAACGATGGCAAGAACCACTATCAGCTCAATAAGCGTGAAGCCCCTTAATTTCTTTTTATTCATATTCCCCGTCCTCCTGAAATTGCAATTTTTTTACTAATTTTATTATACTTATTTCACTTGACTATAGATGAAATTTGTGTTAAAATTCATAATATCAACTGTTAATATTAGTATATGCGGCAGCTTTTGAAAAGGTTCGTCATATTTACGAAAATCTTTGCCCTGTGTTTTCGGCGTTTTATAAAAAATCATAGAAAATTACCGAAAAATTAGCATTATTTTCTGTATCAATGACAGTTTTACTTTTGCCAAATATATGTTATAATATCTTTGTACGTGAGAATTTATTTGCTTTACATATAATATTTCTGAGAAACAGAGAGGAATACAGAAATGTCCGATAACTTCAACGACGGAGCGTGTGCGATATCCCCGAAGAGAATGCTGGCTCTTGCGGCTGCCGTTCTGTCCGTTTTAATGCTGGCAGGCTGCGCAGGCAAAAATGAGACGGCTGACTTTGACGAGGCTGTGGATTATGAATATTATTCCGAGGAAGAGGCTGAGACTGAGCCTACTCTCGGTTCTTCCGAGACCGTGACGGAGGCTGTCACTGAGATTTTGGAAGATGAGACTGTTGACTCCGAAACAGTGTCGGCGGAAAAGGCAGCCAGCTCCCAGACTGAGGCTGTGACTGAGATATCTGCCGAAACTACGGTTTCAACTGCTCCCGCAGTGACCGAGACTTCTCCCCAGACCCCTGCTGAGACTACCGTTCCCGCAACTACAGCTGCTCCCGCATCTGAGGTCGTTACCGACTGCTCGGTACCCATGGCGGAGGTGCCCGTTACAACAGCTGCGCCTACGGACTATGACAGCGAGTTCTTCTCGGAGGATCTGTTTATCGGCGACTCTATTTCTACAGGATATTCCCTTTACGGCTTTTTAAATGACAGGAACGTTTTTGCAAAGGTGGGTCTTAACCCCTCAACAGTGCTTACCAAAACAGTTTCCACCTGCTTCGGCGACATCGGTATTTCCGATATGCTTACATATACCACACCAAAGCGTGTGTATATAATGCTTGGTTCCAACGGTATCCAGTGGCTTTCCGTGGATAATATGCTCAAATCCACCGATACCTTGGTAACGCTCATCAAGACCGCCTGCCCCGATACAGAGGTCATGATAATCAGCGTGCCTCCCGTTACTCCCGAGTATGCCGCTACCGTCAAGGATATTGACGTTATGGCAAAGATAAACGAGTATAACGACAGCCTCAGCGACTACTGCACCGAAAAGGATATGCTTTTTGTTGATGCGGCTTCCGTGCTGAAAAGCTCCACTGGATATTTCAATTATTCCTATGCCGAGTCGGACGGAATGCACTTCAAATCCTCCGCATACAGAACGCTGCTTTCAAAGATACAGGCAGATGTGACTGCATTTGAGGAAACCAAGGCTGAGGAAGCCGAGAAAGAAGCTGAGACCGCCGTTTCCGATGAAACTGAGGTAACAACCGCTCCCGAAGAGGCTGAGGAGATTTCCGCAGCTTCCGAAGAAACCACAAGTACTTCTGCCAATGAAAAGAAGCCTGCCGTAAGCTCAAAGAAGAATACTTCAGACAGCAAAACAGGCGGAAAGGCCTCGGATACCAAAACATCTGAGACCAAAAAGAAGTAATTACCCATTGAGGAATTTTTTTAATGACAGATAATATAAACTATCAGGCTATGCTTGAGAGAACGATCGCAGCCCGTGACGGAACGCCGTCCCTGCTGCTCCACAGCTGCTGCGCTCCCTGCTCAAGCTATGTTCTGGAGTATCTTTCCCGTTATTTCCAAATAACGGTTTTTTATTATAACCCCAATATTTACCCGCCCGAGGAGTTCTTCAAGCGCCGCACGGAACAGGAGAGATTTATCTCGCTGATGCCTGCGGAAAATCCCATAAGCTTTATCGGTGCGGAATATGAAAGCGAGAGCTTTTATGAAACGGTAAAGGGGCTTGAAAAAATACCGGAGGGCGGCGAAAGGTGCTTTGCCTGCTATAGGCTGCGCCTTGAAAGGACGGCAAGGCTTGCGGCGGAAAAGGGCTTTGACTACTTTACCACCACGCTTTCCATAAGCCCTCACAAGAACGCAAAAAAACTCAACGAGATAGGCGGTGAGCTGGCGGAGAAATACGGCGTAAGCTATCTTTTCTCCGATTTCAAGAAGAAAAACGGCTACAAGCGCTCAACGGAGCTGTCAAAAATATACGGCATTTACAGGCAGAATTACTGCGGCTGTGTCTTTTCCATGAGAGAAACGGAGGAAAGAAACAAATGCAGGGAGCAGTGATCGTTACGCCCCGTCTTTATTTGAGAAGAATGGGCAATGAGGATATTGCGCAGCTCATACTAATCTTTAATCGTTCTATAGACAAAGCCGACAGATGAAATAAGACCAG
>ERZ1026854.523-NODE-523-length-26806-cov-4.304923_pt1 | contig 26806 bp, 23 predicted proteins | sample MGYA00380157_ERZ1026854 | MGnify/ENA primary metagenome ERZ1026854 (study PRJEB33269, sample SAMEA4719793) | human gut metagenome | biome: human-associated habitat; feature: organic feature; material: feces | place: Cameroon | collected 2013-10 ... | reverse complement strand
CCGCAAAGCCTGCGGAGGAGGTTCTGAAGGTGCGGAATCTGAACCTGAATTCGGCGGATGGACGCCCGATCCTGCGGGATGTGAGCTTCTCCGTCCGGGCGGGAGAAATTCTGGGCGTTGCCGGCGTGGAAGGCAACGGACAGCGGGAAATGTCGGAGATCATTACGGGCCTGCTGCCCTTTGCCAGAGGCGAGATCACCATCTCCGGCCAGTCCATCCGGGGCCGGTCCATCCGGGAAATCCGGGATATGGGCGTATCCCACATTTCCGAGGACAGAATGACCTACGGCGTGGCGGCCAGAGCCAGTGTGGCGGAGAATATTATTTCGGATCGATTCCAGAAGGCTCCCTACTGCAAACACGGATTTTTGCAGACCAGGCAGATTGAGAATCTGTGCCGGAAGCTGATTGAGGAATTCCATATCAAATGTGACGACAGCTCCGCACCGGTCAAGACCCTTTCCGGCGGCAATATGCAAAAGGTCGTTGCTGCCCGGGAATTCTCGCAGGAACCGAAGGTTTCCATTGTAAACCAGCCTACAAGAGGCATTGACGTGGGTGCAACGGAGTTCGTCCGCAATAAAATAGTGGATCTCCGGGATCAGGGGACAGCCGTGCTGCTGATTTCCGCGGACCTGAATGAGATTTTGGAGCTCAGCGACTCGCTGATCGTGATGCACGGCGGCGAAATCGCCGCTTACCTGCCGGATTCCAGCAAGGTGACGGAAACAGAACTGGGCGAATACATGCTGGGAATCCGGCACCAGACACCCGAGGAGATAAGGAGCGCGTGCCATGAGTGTTAAGCAGATTGAAAAAGTGATGGATGCGGCAAAGACCGCCGCGGCGGTCCTTTTGTCCTTTGCGGCGACAATCCTTCTGATCTGTCTGGTCAGCAGTACGCCCTGGCAGACCGTAAAGGATTTTTTCCTGGGACCCTTTCAGACGACCCGCAGAATCGGCAATGTCATCGAAATGGCCATCCCGATCTGCTTTACGGGCTGCGGCATCTGTATCATGTATTCCACGGGCCATATCAATATGGGCTCCTCCGGCTACTTTTACATCGGCGGCCTGGCGGCCTCTATGGTGGCCTATGGTCTGCTGCTGCCCTCCGGGCTCCATCCGGTGGTGTGCATTCTGGCAGGCGGCCTGGTCGCCGCGCTGATTGCGGCAATCCCGGCGGTGCTCTTTTCCGCCTGGGGAATCAATGAAGTAGTCTCCTCTCTGATGCTGAACTACATCTGGGTCTACCTGGGCACCTGGATTCTGCGGACCTTCATGCTGGATTCCGCGGCGGGCTTCAATGCCAGCAAAGCGTTTCAGGAGACGGCGAAGCTGAGCCGGATCATCAGCGGCACCCGGGTCCATTCCGGCCTGATTCTGGCGGTGGTCGTGGTCATCTTCTCCTGGCTGTTTCTGAAAAAAACCAAATGGGGCTATCAGATCCGCATGATGGGTATGAACAGCAAGTTCTCCGTCTATTCCGGTATGGGCGTTACGGGGATCCTGCTGTCCTCGCAGATGCTGGGCGGCTTCCTGGCGGGTATCGGCGGCGCCTGCGAGGTGCTGGGCATGTATACCCGCTTTGAATGGGCGGCCGCGCCTACGACCGGTTTTGACGGCATTATGGTGGCGGCTATTGCTTACCGGAATCCCGCCCTGGTGCCGGTGGCGGCGCTGTTCCTGGCCTATGTGCGGGTAGGCGCGGACGTGATCTCCCGCACCAGCGATGTGCCTTCGGAAATCGTCAGCATCATTCAGGCTCTGATCATTATGCTGGTGGGCGCGCAGATGTTCTTGTCCGGCATCCGCCACAAGCAGATTGTCAAAGCCTCTGTCCGTCAGCTTGCAAAGGAGGGAAAGTAAGAGATGAACGCCTGGAATATTATTTTCACCACGGATTTCGCGTTCATGGTATTCCGTGTTACGACCCCCATCCTTTTCACGGCTCTGGGCGCCATGATCAGCCGCAGAGCCGGCATCATGAACATCAGTCTGGAGGGTATGATGCTGGTGGGCGCGCTGTTCGGCGTTATTGGTTCCACTTATAGTCAGAGCGCTCTGGTGGGCGTGCTGTGCGCGGTGGTGGCGAGCCTGCTGCTGTCGCTGGTGTTTGCCTACTTTGTTCTGAAACTGAAATCCGACCTGATCCTGACAGGTATCGCACTGAATCTGATGGCCTCCGGCGGCACGGTGTTCCTGCTCTCCGTCATCTGCGGCGACAAGGGCGTCTCCACCTCCATGGCCAGCAAGGTCGTCCCCAGCATTGAGATCCCGCTGATCAAGGATATTCCAATCCTTGGGGAGATTCTCTCCGGGCACAATGTCCTGACCTACGTGGCGCTGCTCAGCGTTGTGGTCGTATATGTTCTGGTTAACAAGAGCCCCCTGGGACTGCGGATCCGCTCCGTGGGTGAGAACCCGGACGCCGCGGAATCCGTGGGCATCAGTGTGGTGAAGACCAGATTCATCGCGCTGATGATCACCGGCATTCTCTCCGGTCTTGGCGGCGCGTTCATGTCCATGGGCTATGTGTCCTGGTTTGCCAGAGACATGGCGGCGGGCCGGGGCTATATTGCGCTGGCCGCTCAGAACCTGGGCAACGCTACCCCCATCGGCACCTGCCTGGCCAGCTTCCTGTTCGGCATTGCGGACGCACTCTCCAGTTCTCTGCAGATCCTGAGCGTGCCCGCGGAGTTTATTCAGATGATCCCCTATGTGACCACGGTTATCGGCCTGATCGTCTACGCTGCGTGCAGGAAAAAGCAGACGCAGAAAAAACAGGCTGCCCTGTAAGAGAAAGGAAGAAGGACAATGGAAAAGATCCCTGTAATCATTGACTGCGATCCGGGCCACGACGACATGATGGCACTGGTGCTGGCCTATGGCAGCCATGCGCTGGATATCCGCGCCGTGACTACGGTAGCCGGGAACAATACGGTGCAGAATACCACACGGAATGCCCTGAATGTGCTGCACTATATCGGGGCGGATGAAGTCCCGGTGGCAATGGGCTATCAGGACCCAATGGTCCGCAGCCATGCCCAGCAGATTGAGAATCTGGCGGCATCCCGGCGGAAGCTTCGGCCCGCCCCAAAGGCGGAAGAGGGACAGAAGGTCACCGGCGCCGCTGTCCATGGCAAAAGCGGCATGGATGGCTTCGTTTTTCCGGAGGAAAACCCCAAGGAAGCGGAAACGCTGCGCTCTGTAGAGATGATGGCCAAGGTGCTGCGGGAAAGCGAGCAGAGCGTGGTGATCATCGCGACGGCGCCGCTGACGAACCTGGGGTATCTGATCCGGCTGTATCCGGAGCTGCTGCCCAAGATCCGCAGGATCTCCATGATGGGCGGCACAAGCCAATTCGTGCTGAGCAGACCCTTTATGGAATTCAATACCTTTATGGATCCGGAGGCCACGAAGATCGTCTTTGAAAGCGGCGTCCCCATTACCATGTACGGCTATGACGTGACCTACCGGGTACTGTATAACCAGAATACCATTGACAGACTGTATGAACTGGGCAACCGGACGGGAAAGATGGTGGCGGATCTGCTGGTTTATTTCCGGGAGAGTCACAATAAGGGCCTGGCACGGCTGAACCTGGGCGATACCGCACCCATTCACGATGCTTGCGCCGTGGCGGGGGTCATCGACCCGAGTCTTGTAACGGATGTCCGGAGCATGCATGTGGATATCAACATTGGCGGCGACCTGATGGACGGCGCGACGGTATGCGACTATGCCGGTGCACTGGAGAATCTTCCGAAAAATGTGGACGTTGTTTACAATATGGATACCCAGCGGTTCCTGGATATGCTGATCGACGCGGCGGGGGCCTGTCTGTAAAGAGGCGGCGCGTGAAGAAAAAGAAGATATTTTACGGGTGGATCATTGTTTTTTCCTGCATGATCCTGGCAGCGGCCTCTACGGGAATGCTGTCCTATCTGAATCCGCTGTTTGTACAGCCCGTAACGGAATACTTCGGTATTTCCAGAGCCACATTCATGATTTATCAGACCTTTGCGACCATTGCTACCGTCATCTGCATGCCCCTGGCCAGCAGTCTGTGCAAAAAGGTTCCCATGAAGATGATGATCCTGGTCGGCGCCTGCTTTGGGGCCGGGGCGCATCTGTGCTATTCCCTGGCCCGGGGCGTTGGATGGTTCTATCTGGGAGGTGCTCTCGGCGGGATCGGTACCTGCCTGTACGGCTCAATTCCCATTGCGGTGCTCCTCTCCAACTGGTTTCAGGAGAAGAAGGGTGTGGCAACGGGCATCGCGTTCGCGGGAACCGGCGCGGCGTCGGCAATCCTCTCTCCGGTGATCTCCCACATCATAGCTGAATACGGATGGCGGGCGGGATACCGGCTGATCTCCGGGCTGATCCTGTGCTGCGTTGTGCCGGTGGCGCTGCTTCTGATCCGGGTCACGCCGGAGGAAATGGGGCTGCTCCCCTATGGGGGAAAGCGGTCTGCGGACGGAACCGTGGAGAGAACCGGATTTTCCAGAGCACAGGTTTTCCGGACAAAGTCTTTCTGGACCCTGGCCATGAGTATTTTTCTGCTGGGTATGGTCACAACGCCGGCCCAGCAGCAGATGGTGGCCTACTGGACCGGCGCGGGCAATACCCCGACTTTCGCGGCGACACTGTACTCGCTGCTGATGACCGTTGCTATTTTTACAAAGATATTTCTTGGAACGGTGTATGACAGCACCAGCATTTTCAAGGGCACGCTGGTTGTAGGAAGTTTGGCAGTGGCGTCGTATCTGTGCCTGCTGCTGTTCCCTATAGGATACGCTGCCATGATTCCCGCGGTCCTGTACGGCGTTACGGTTTCCGTTCAGGTGCTGGTTGGAACTTACGTTGTAAACAGGCTGTTTGGCGATAAGGAGTATGCCTTTATTTACGGCATCCTGACGCCGGTGCTGTATGGCGGTGTGGCCGTGGGCAGTCCGCTGAGCGCGGCGATTTTTGACCGCACCGGCAGTTATCGGATGCTGTGGATCGCCTGCGCGGTGATCTTTGCCATAGGTGTTGGATTGGTGATCCTCTCTGACCGACTCTCGCAAAGAGAATACCGTTCCATTTTGGGAGTGGAACGAAAATAAGGGAGGACCGAAAATGATTTTTTATTTTTCCGGCACCGGCAATTCCAAGGGCATTGCCGAGCATTTGGCGAAGGAACTGGGGGACCGGGCGGTGGACATTATCGGCACGGAGCCGAAAGTCTGCCGCGGCGAAACGGAGGCCCGCATTGGCTTTGTATTTCCGGTCTACGGCTATGTGGCTCCGGCGGTCATGCTGGAGTTTGCCAGACAGGTGACAACCAACGGGGCATACACCTTTGCGGTGCCGACCTTCAGCAATGCCGCCGGCTGCACGCTGGAGCACTTTTCCCAGACTGCCTGCCGTCTGGATGGGGGCTTTGGTATCAAAATGCCGGACAACATGCCGGTATTCAACAAAGTTGTAGAGACGCGGGAAACCGCCCTGCGGAAGCTCCGTTCGGCAATCCCCAGACTGGAACAGGTTACGGAGTGGATCCGGGATCACCGGAAGGGATTCGACATTTACTATGGGCCGGAGCCGGAGAAAAAGACCTGGGAGGGAGGCGTGCGGTACCTGGTTGAGAATCCATTCAAGACCGCACCCTACCATGCGGAACCGGAGCTGTGCATTGCCTGCGGCCGCTGCCAGCAGGTTTGCCCGGCTGGGATCATTGAGATGAAGGATGGAAAGCCAGTCTGGACAAAGCCTGTGTGCCATATGTGTATGGCATGCCTGAACCACTGCCCCACGGAGGCAATCCAGTATGGCGAATATTCCGAGGGAAAATATCGCTATTTGTTCCGGGGCTTTGATCTTTCCAGGTATTGACATTGTTTTTGTTTCTCGATATACTAACAAATAGACAAGTTTTGTGCGGAAAACCGCAGAATACAGCGAAATGAGGACCCAATATGCCAAAACAACAGACAGTTCCCCCACAGCTTCTGGATATGGTGGACAACCTGTATTTGCTGGGACGCCAGACAAGAGCAATGGAGAGCAGTCCGCGCCATTACGGCGGTGAAGTGCTGCTCTACCCCAATGAGGCGTATACGCTGAAGATGATCGCGCAGAATCCGGGCATCAATCATACGGAATTGTGCGAGCAGATGTTCCGTACAAAGGGTGCCACCTCGGCAGTCGTCCGAAAGCTGAAGCAAAAGGGAATGATCGAGCAGCGGGATGACGAGAAGGACTCCAGATTCAGCCACCTGTATGCGACCGAAAAAGGGGAACAGGTCTACCGCAATCATCTGGAGTACGACAGAAAGTACATTGAGAAACTGCTGAAGCGATTGGATGTCAGTACCGAGGAGCTGGAGGTCATGAACAATGTCCTTCGGATGATAAACCAGGATGTGATCCGGCGTTACCGGGAGCGCGGCGCCGGGGATTTTCTGGAAAAAGAGGATTAAAATACGTCCGGCCCCGTTCAAAAACGGGGCCGGACATTTTTTCACAGGAGACCGTACTCCATGCCGTAGGGCCAGCCGTTGAGACCGCCCAGATCGTACAGATGCGTATAGCCCAGATCAAACAACTGGGCGGCGGCCAGCGCGGACCGGCGGCCGGTGCGGCAGTAAATGAGAATTCTTGCGTTCTTGTCCGGAAGAATTTCCGGCAGATCAGCATCCTCAATATCGTCCAGCGGCAGCAGCTTTGCGCCCGCTGCGTGCTCCACGGCGTATTCATCCTCCGTCCGCACATCCAGCAGCACGCTGCCGGGGTAAGTATCCAGAATATGCTTCCCTTCCGCAAAGGAGATTGCCTGTATCATGCCATTTTGCTCCATTTCCGACATTTTCGGATATCATACCACACTGCTCCTCAAAATGCAAGAAACCGGGAAGACAAAACGCTTCCCGGTTTCCCCGCTTTCGGCGTATGCAATTTTGTCGGATAATGAAGAACGTTACCGCTTCAAAACTGCCGCCTGAGACCTTTTACTGCATGCCGCTTTCGTAGGCCTCGATCATCTTCTTGACCATCTGCCCGCCCACGGAGCCGGCCTCCCGGGAGGTGAGGTCGCCGTTGTAGCCCTGCTTCAGGTTGACGCCCATTTCCTGAGCGGCCTGCATCTTGAACTTGTCCATCGCCTCACGGGCCTGGGGAACGTTGATCTGGTTGTTGTTCTTCATAAGTGTCTCCTTCTTTCCCTTTCTTTTCGCGGTTTTTTGTCCGCAGTCATAGTATCACCGGAATGTTGGGAGAAATGTCAGTTATTTTGCGGAAAAGGTGGGGGAGAATGGAAAACAAACATCTATCCACGTTTTGCAAATAATATTTTGGCTTGAATAGACATCATGCAATACATATGCTAAAATATCATTACCTAAATATATTGAAGTATGTGATCTAAACAAAAAGATTGCGGAGGGAAAAGCATGAAAGGTTCTGAATGCCGACTTGTAGAATATATGGAGGGTGCCAAAAAGCGATTTATCATTCCAGTTTACCAACGCAATTATGATTGGAAGATTGAGCAGTGCAAGCAGCTTTACGACGATTTGGTACATCTGATTAAAAACAACCGGAAGAGCCATTTTTTTGGAAGCATTGTGTCTGTTTACGAGCCATCTGGAAAGAATACGGAATTTTTAGTGATTGATGGACAGCAACGATTGACTACAGTTTCGCTACTGCTTTTGGCTATGCACAATTTGATTGCCAAGGGAGTTATTGCGCCACAAGATTGCTTTTTGGAAAAGCAGATATATGAAGAATTCCTGGTGGATAAGTATCAGCCTAAAGAAACCCGTATGAAGCTGAAGCCAGTGAAAAATGATCAAAAAGCTTTGGATAGGCTATTTGGGGATTCGAAGGAATATATCCGCACCTCCAATCTGACTACAAACTACAATTATTTCTGTGATCGAATTCAAAAACAGGAGATAACCATTGATGAACTCTTTGAAGCTATTTACCGTTTGCAGATTATTAATATTACGCTGAATAGCGAGGATGACCCACAGCTGATTTTTGAAAGCCTGAATTCTACAGGGCTTGATTTGAGTGAGGGAGATAAGATCCGTAACTATGTCCTGATGCGCTTGCCGACACAATTGCAGAGCGACTACTATGAATCCTACTGGAACCCCATAGAGAAGTGTACTGGGTATGAGGTCAGTGCTTTCGCAAGAGACTATTTGAGCGTGAAGCAAATGGAAATCCCATCCCAGAGACGGGTCTACCAAGCCTTCAAACAGTTTGTAGGTTCTACAGGAATTGACACAGAAAACCTACTGAAAGACATGCTGCGTTACGCAAAACGATACCAGATACTTCTGAAGGGAAAAACACAAAGTAAGGTGCTGAATGCATGCATCTATCGGCTGAACCGGTTGGAGACAACAGTAACAAGGCCATTTTTCCTGGAGATTCTCCGATTGCAGGACGAGAATCGTTTGGATATTGCCCAGGTGGAGCGCGTTTTCCTGCTGACAGAAAATTACCTTCTTCGGAGAATGGTCTGTGAGTTACCTACTGGTGTACTGAATAAGATTTTTCTGATGCTTCACCGGGAAATTATTCGCTATGATGGGACAGAAGACAATTACCTGGAAAAATTAAAATATGCACTGATTTCTAAAAAAGAGAAGGCACGTTTTCCGGAGGATGGAGAATTTTCTGCCATGTTTGCTGAACGCCCCATTTATCTTATGAATAGCAAAAATAAAGTGTATATTCTGGAAAGACTGGAAAACTATGATACTGCCGAGGACAAGGATGTATACAGGCACTGCGAAGATGGAGAATATACCATTGAGCACATTATGCCACAACATTTGACACCTGCCTGGGTTGCTGCATTAGGGCCGGATTATCAGAAGATTCATGATACCTGGTTACATAGAATTGCCAATATAACACTGACTGCATATAATGGGAAATACAGTAATAGCTCTTTTGAGGAAAAGAAGCGGATGGGTCACGGCTTCCTGGAAAGTGGAATCCGTATGAATCAGTATATTGCACAAAAACAAAAATGGACCGTGGAAGAGATGGAGGAGCGCAGCAAGCTTTTAACGCAAAGGGCTTGTGAGGTTTGGTCATATCCGGAAACCACGTTTCGGCCGAAAGGAAAACAACTGGATGTATACACCTTGGATGATGATACGGAATTGCGTGGGAGGGATATATCTAGGTTTACGTTCCATAATACTGAGCAGCCAGTGGGAAGCTGGGTTGAAATGTTTGTGAGAATTTTGAAGATTCTCTGGGAGAAAGATAGCAGCGTGATCGCAAATTTGGCAGAATCAAAAGAGGATGGAGTTGCTGGCTACTTTGATGTTCATACTTCGGAGTTCCGGAAAAGTGCAGAGATCGCAGACGGGTATTATGTTAATACGAATACAAGCACTCAGACTAAAACTGCAATCTTAAAAAAGGTATTTAAGCTGTATGGCATAGAGCCTGCGGATCTGACATTTTATCTTCGGGACGACAATACTGAGGAAGAAGCAGGAAGCCGATTTGAATTGCGCAGACGGTACTGGGCGTATGCATTGCCGATGATTCAGGAAGCGCATGGAGTGAATGGCGCATTTCGCAATGTAAAAACGTCTAGGGAGAATTGGCTCAGCGGTTTTGTCGGAATCAGCGGATTCACAATTAATTGTGTTGCGAATTTCGATGGGGCCAGAGTAGATTTTTTTATGGCGAACGCACAGATGGAAGAGAATAAAAAAGCGTTTGACTATTTAAAAGAGCATCAAATGCAAATCGAAGCAGAGTTTGGGGCATCGCTTCATTGGAACCGCAGTGATGACACGAAATCCTCGAAAATATTCTATTGCTTGGAAGGGGTTAGCATTGAGCGGGAATTGGATTGGCCTCAAATGGCAGCTTTTCATGCGAAGTGGAGTAAACGACTCTACGACGCATTGGTACCTATTTTAAAAAGAGAGATTTAAATTAGCAGTATTCAAGTGTGACGTGATATAGATTGACGGACTTCTCTTGAAAGTAAATAGAATTCTATCATAGAATGTCCGTATCAGATGGAACTGTAAGGGAAATTGAAGTGAACACCCCAACCCACAAACGAGGGGCTGTCTCAAAACGATTTTTCAAAATCGTTCGTGACAGCCCCTCTTTTTGGCACATACCAAGGAAAAAGCGACCAATTATCCCCCAAAAACAGTACACAAAACCAGAGGGGCAAAGTTTGCCTCTCAAAAAGTGTACTGTTTTTCTTTTTTATGGCATTGTGCCAGGAAGAGCTTCTGCGGAAACAGTCGCTGCACCGGATTATATCCAGCCAGCGGACCAGATATCAGATGTAAAACCGGATGCGGACGGGCAGACTACAGTGCCTGAACAGCCGGAAACGGATGGTGCCAATACGGTATCCAAGGTTTACCGAAATGGAACGATTCTGATTTCGTCCTTTGAGCAATTGGAGCAGCTCGGCAGCGGGCAGTTGGTTAAAAGTAGAGATAATGTTCCGAACCAAATCGGTCAGGGAGACCCGGTTTTGGCAGAAGACGGAGCATATGTGACCTATGCTCTGGATGGCCGGTATGCGCTGACGGGGGATATTGTGGTTCCCGCCGGACGGATATGGCAGCTGCCTGAAGGGTTTACAGGTGAAATCAGTCCTGATTTCTATGTTGCCAATCAGGAAACGGATACACAGAAGCAACCGGAATTCAGTAAGACTACAGAATCCCAGGTTGAGGAGACAATTGCATTTTTGAATTTTGTGCAATTTATATATGAGGTTTGAGTTTTCAGATAGGCCCTAACAAAGATAAAGCTGAAAATTTGTTGATTTTGACACGCAATATTCGACGATCAATGGTTGCGTTTACGTGTTAAAAGTGATATCCTTTGTAGTAAGAAAGTGGAAACGGTTCCAATTCCCGCCTTTCACCGGAAATCAGGTCTTTAGCTACATTGTGGGAAGGATGGGCAGGAAAACGACCGCTGCTTTTTTCTGCATTCAGCCGTAAGCGCGGATTGGAGGAAAGTCGGATGACGGATAAGGAATTGAGACGGTTAAGCCGGAGCGAGCTGCTGGAAATGCTGATTGCGCAGACGGAAGAAAACCGTCAATTGAAAATCAGGCTGGAGCGTGCAGTGGCGCAGCTCCGGGATCGCAGAATAGCGGTTGAAAAAGCCGGTTCCCTTGCGGAGGCGGCGCTGCAGCTGAACCGTGTGTTTGAGGCCGCGGACAAAGCCGCGCAGCAATATCTGGAAAACGTGCGTCTTATGTCGGAAAAGGGAAGCGGAAATTTATGAAGTCGAAATCGTGGAAATCTCCCGAGCCCCCGACTCTGGAACAGCTGGAGGCGGAGCTTGGCAGAGAAAAATACAAACGGCGGTATAAACGCGTTCTTCGCAGCACCGTCTATACGCTTGTGGTTGTTGCGGCTGTAGCCGTGCTGGTTGCTACCATTTGGATGCCCGTGCTGCAGATCTATGGGTCTTCCATGACACCCACGCTGAATGAGGGGGATGTTGTCCTCTCCGTCAAGGGCTCGGGCTTTGAACCCGGCGACCTGGTGGCGTTCTACCTGGGAAACAAGATTCTGGTGAAGCGCTGTATTGCCGGCCCCGGCCAATGGGTGGATATCGATGAAAACGGAAATGTATCCGTGGACAGAAGGCTGCTGGAGGAACCGTACCTGACGGAAAAAGCGCTTGGAGAATGTGACATTACGCTGCCTTATCAGGTGCCGGATAACCGTTACTTCTGTGTGGGCGATCACCGTTCCACCTCGGTGGATTCCCGCAGTACCGCGGTCGGCTGCGTTTCCGATGAGCAAATCGTCGGAAGGATCGTATTCCGGGTCTGGCCTCTGCCGGACTTCGGCGCGTTGAGATAGGAAGGATGGTGAAGGGATATGAGGCAGGATGTTCTGCGGAATGCGGAAAAATACACGAAGGTGCATAAAAGGAAGCGCCTCCGGCATCGGGTAGTGACCGTGCTTGCCGGCGTGGTGGTATTCTGTACCACCTATGCGCTGATTCTGCCGGCTATCACACTGGAAAAGCAATGTGACATCCCGGAGCACACCCACACGGACGCCTGCTATGCGCAGGTGACGTCGGTTGAGAAAAGGGTTCCCGTGTGCAGCGCGAAGACGCTGGAAATTCACCGGCACACGGCGGACTGCTATGATGCCAACGGAAATCCGACGTGCGGGTATGCCGATTTTGTGGTTCACAGCCATGATTCCCGCTGCTATGACGAAACCGGGAATCTCTGGTGTCCGCTTCCCGAGATTGCGGCACACCGGCACACTGCCGACTGCTATGCCCAGCCGGAAGTACATACCCACACGGAGGGCTGCTATACGTCGGTGCGGGGCAATCTGGTCTGCGGGCAGCATGTCCATACGGATGCCTGCTACACCGAGACCGCCGTGCTTGCCTGCGGCCCGGAAGAATCCGAGGAACACCAGCATGACGAGAACTGCTATGAGACGTCCCGGGAACTGTCCTGCGGAATCGACAGCGACCATAGTCATACCGATGCCTGCTATGAATGGGAGCAGGTTCTCAGCTGCGACCTGCCCACGGATTCGGCGGAAGACGCTCAGCCGGTGCTGGTCTGCACGAAACTGGAGATCGTCCTCCACCGTCACACGCCCGACTGCTTTGACGCTGGCGGCAATCTGATATGCGGACAGACCCAGATTCTGGAGCATCGGCACTCCGACGCCTGCTTTGAGACGGTGGCGGAGCCGGTGGACACCGGGACGCTGACCTGCACCGATACGGCGCACGCGCATACCGCCCGGTGCTACGGCACCTGGGAGTTGGTCTGCGGACAGGAAGAACACACCCACAGCGAGGCTTGCACCGCCGTTGAGTCGGAAGAAACGGTATTCTGCGGCAAGGACGCCCATACCCATGGGGAAGACTGCCGGGATGAGCAGGGAGAACTGACCTGCACCCTGGAGGAGCATACCCACAGCCTGGCCTGTTACGCAGATCCTACGGCGGATGTGGAGACGGCGGAAATCTGGGAGCAGACCTTTGCGGAGGTGACGCTGACCGGGAATTGGCGGCTGGATGCCCTGGCCATTGCCCAAAGCCAGCTGGGCTATGCCGAGAGTACAAAGAACTATGTCGTGGCAGAGGACGGCCAGACCCTGATGGGCTATACCCGCTACGGTGCCTGGCAGGGCGATCCCTACGGCGACTGGAACGCCATGTTTGTGGCCTTCTGCCTGCACTACGGGGGCGCAGAGAATATCCCCATGGACAAAGACTGCGGCAGCTGGGCTGCGGCGTTGGCCGATGCGTTTTTACCGGCCCAGTCCCATGAGGCGGCTCCCGGAGACCTGGTGTTCTTTGACCGGGACGGAGACGGCACAGCGGACCGGGTGGCCATTGTGGCAGAGGTTACAGAGGGGGGCTTTACCGCCATTGAGGGCAATGCGGAACACGCCGTAGGTCAGAGGGCCTATGAGGCGGCAGACTCCGCAATCCTTGGCTATGTGGTTCTGCCCCAGGGGCCGAAGGAATTTACCCTGACCGCCCAGTCAGAATCCGGTATTACCGTGACCGTTACCGGCCCCCAGGAGTCCTTGCCCTGTGCTGCCCAGGAAATCACGCTGGCAGTGACCGAAAAAGTGGACGAGGAAAGCCGGGCGGTGCGAAATGCACTTCTGGGAGAAGAAGAGGCCGAACCCGGCCGGAGCTTCCTGCTGGACATCACCCTGCGCCGGGGGGAAGAAGAAATCGAGCCGGTAGGCCCCGTCACCGTGACCTTCAGCAACCTGGACACCCAGGGGCTTTACCCCAAGGTCTACCATATTGATACCGATACCCAGACCGTCAGGGATATGGAAGCGGAGAAAACCGAAACCGGCGACGTGGCTGTGGCTACGGACCATTTCTCTGACTTTATATTGCTGCTTGAGAATGCTACGGAGTTATCCGGTTTTATTGAGAACAAACTTGTAAACGGCGGTGAATTTACACTGACCGCCGATGCCTGGACGGAGAATGGCGGCAATAAGGCCAACCTGACCATTACACAGAACACCACCATTGACTTGAACGGGCATACCCTGAAGATCAGCGAGTCCGACCAGTTCTTCCAGGTGGAAAGCGGTGCGACACTTACCATTATAGACTCGGCAGGCGTTCGGGATGACGTATCCAATCCCGGCGGAGATGTTTACGGTAATAAGGCGACCCTGAGTGACGACGGTTCTACCCTGACATATTACATCACAACATCTACGCCCAATGATACCGGCACGAGGGAAGCATTGGAACAGCACACCGTCACTCTCTCCGGCGCAATCCTGTGCGCGAAAGGCTCTGACCAGGCGATTAAGGTCAACGGAGGAACACTGGATATCCGGGGCGGCGCACTCCGGAACAGCATCGGCAAACGGATTGTCCTGATGGAGAGCGGAACGCTGACCATGTCCGGCGGCTATATTGTGGGCGGCGGCAGTAACAACACCGATAACGGCGGCGGGATCTACGCCAAAAACGGAACGGTGAGCATCTCCGGCGGCGTCATCGCGGCCAATTCCGGCACCAAGGGCGGCGGTATCTGCATGGAGGGTGGCTCCTTTACCATGCACGACGGCGTCATCTCCGGAAACCAGACCCGGGGTGATGCTCATACAGGAAGCTGGGACACCGGACTTGGCGGCGGCGTGTTCGCGCAGGATACAACGGTGACAATCAGCGGCGGATATATTACAAACAACCGCGAAAACGCAAAATGTGAACAGAATGGCTATGGATGTCATGGCGGCGGCGGTATTGCCACGAGAGGCGGAAATATCGCAATGCAGGGAGGTTTTGTTACAGGCAATTACTCCGAGGAAGCCGGCGGCGGTATGTACATCGGACATGCCAACTATGGTAATTCAGCGACGTTTACAATGACTGGCGGCTTTGTTGCTGGAAATGTGGCGAATCAATCCGAAGGCGGCGGCATTCGAGTCAGCGGTAAGACGAACGGCAGCATTCAGGCATCCGGCAGCGTGTACATTACCAATAACGTAACAAATACCACATTTGACTGGGGCGGCGGCGGTATCTTTGTTCAGGCGGAAGGCAACCTGAACATTACCAATGCTCTGATCACGGCCAACACTGCGGGCGGTTATGGCGGCGGCGTGGCGGCCTGCCCCACCGGCGAGACGCTGATCACGCATACCGAAGGCGCGGCGATCTACGGAAATTCCGATAGTGGGGAGCATATGTCCGGCGGAGGAAACGGCAAGAATGCCGATTCATCAGTCGCCCAAGCCAACGGCACCTTTACTTCCAACGGACACAAGGACTATTTCTGCGTGCGCAGCGGTGGCAACGACCCGATTTCTCTGGTTACTGGTGAAATGCTGGGCGGCGGCGCAGCGAACTGGACTGGTTCCAGTGACGGAACATACATCACAATCAGCAAAACCGGCTATGCCACAGCCAATTACCTCTTTGGCCTTGCCGCAAGCCCTGATTCGGAGGCCATTAACGCGGCGAAGGGTGCTGCCGGAGTGATTATCACCGGCAACCATTCCAATATCCACGGCGGCGGCATCATGACCAACGGCGGCCTGATTCTTGGCAGGAAAGAGGAAATTGTGACAGCTACACCGGAGCTGGACATTACCGGCACCAAAGCCCTGTTCAAGGACGGCGTAGCGCAGGAGAGCGGACGGGACTTCCAGTTCCAGCTGAAAAACGAGGCGGGAACGGTTGTCGGCACGGCAACAGCCAATGCAGCTACCGGGCAATTCACGATTTCGCCCAACGTGCAGTATGACCGGGCCGGAACCTATACCTACACGCTCAGCGAGGTCAACGATGGCCGAACCGGTATCACCTACGATAAGACCGAACATACAATCCGGGTGACAATTGTGGAGAAAACCGTTACCCTTTTGGGCGTGACGTTCAAGAGCTACAATGTGGCCTCTGTTACCCTGGATGGCAACGAAAGCGGCGGTTCCTCTGGTTCTGAACCCGGGGGAGGTTCCCAGTCGGGTACCTTCAAGGTTCGCTATCAGAACACGAAAAACTGGGACAAGGTGTATGTGTATGTATGGAACGGTAATGATAATCCGGCAGGTACTTGGCCGGGAAAAGAAATGCAAAAGGATACGGATGGCACTTACTATTACGACCTGAGCGTTACCGGAAAGGGTACATACAATTTCATTTTCAACATCGGTTCGAATAGTCAAAAAACAGGTGATATTACAAATATTCCTTACGAACCGGGAAAAGAAGCCGTGTTCAACGCTGACGGTGGTATTGTATCGAACACCGCTGCCGGAGGCTCTTCGGGGTCGGATGACGCGGTTGGGCAGGGGAACAATCCGGACGGATCTTACACCCTGACCATCCCGGGATACGCCTTTACCAACAGAATGACGACCCGGCTGGATTTGCAAATCACGAAGACGGACAGTGTGAACACTGAGAAGCTACTGGAAGGCGCAAAGTTCACCCTGCAAGAACAGAGTGCAGAAACCGCCCTGGAGGTCACCACCAATGTAGACGGCATTGCGACCTTTACCGGCATCCAGCGCAATACCACCTACTATCTCCGTGAGACACAGGCGCCGTCAAATTACATGACGGCAGGACCCTGGATTCTGGAGGTCAGGGACGAAGACGCGACGCTTTACCCGGCCACGGAGAAATCGGACGGAACGCTGGTAAAATCCGAGGAAACCGGAACGACCCTGACCGCCACCGGCACCGACCCGAAGGTGCTGCCGGTGACCCTGCGCGACATTTCCTGGGGCTACGAGCTTCCCGACACCGGCGGAGCCGGGACAACCTCTTATACCGAAGGCGGCCTAACGCTGATCTTCGGCGCGGCGACCCTGTTGTATATCCATTGCAAGCGTCGAAAGGAGGATGAGGTATCTTCCTGATACGCGGAAAGCCACCATGCAAATTCAAAATTACGATGAAAGAAGGAGCAAAAAATGAAATCCACAAGAAAACTCGCCAGCCTCCTGCTGGCCCTGGTCATGGTCTTCGCCCTGGCCACCGCAGCCTTTGCCCAAGATGTAACGGTTAAGGGTGGCAAAGGCTCCATTACCATTTCCAACGCCGCAAAGGGCGAAACCTACGCCATCTACAAACTGTTTGACGCGACCGTGAGCGCGGACGGCAGCAGTATCGCTTACACCGGCAAAATTCCCGAAAGTCTGAAAACTTATTTCACTGCGGATGCTAATGGCTATATCAGCGCTACTGCGGATGCCAAAGATGGGGCGAATATGAGTGAGGGGCTGAAAACCGCCCTGAAGGCTTGGACGGCAACTGCAACAGCCACTTCAGCGGCCGAAAGTGACGGCTCAGCTCTGAACTTTAAAGAACTGGCTTATGGCTATTATGTTGTGACTACCACTCAGGGTAAGCTGGTTATCAGCGTTGATTCAACAATGCCAGATGTTACCATTGTTGACAAGAATAGTTCTACACCTAAAGACTTGAATAAAATTGCCTCTGCTGATGATGTCTCCATTGGCGACACGGTCACCTATACCGTTAGTTTCAAGACCTCCAATTATTATGGCGCTGGTGCGGATGCAAAGGAAATCGTTTCCTATACCATCGAGGATACCCTGCCCGCCTTCCTGACCAGTGTGAATGTCACCAGCATCATTGTAGACGATGATGGCGACGACACGACCACCGATGACCGGGCTACTGTCACTGCCCAGTTTACTGATAAGAAGATCAACATTGACTGGTATGACGAGGACAATAACAAGTTCCTGTATAACAATGGTGCTACCGTCACCATCACCTACACCGCTGTTGTAACTGACAAGGCCGCCGTTGATGGCAAAGGCAACACCAACAAGGTCACTGTAACGTGGACTACTAAGAACAATAATCAGCCTGGTCCCGACAAGATAGAAAATGAAGAGACCATCTTCACCTATGCCATTGCGCTGAAGAAGGTCAACAATAAGGGCAAAGCTCTGCCCGACGCTGTGTTCCAGTTCCCGTTCTATGTGAAGTCTACTGCTGACGCCGACGGCGCTTACATCTATGCCGGTACCACCGCTGGCGAAGGTCTTACGAACCAGATCACCACACCTGAAAACGGCGTGATCATCGTGAAGGGTGTTAAAACCGGTAGCTATGAAATTAAGGAGGTCACAGCTCCTGCCGGCTATAACAAGCTGGCTGCCCCTGTCACTGTCGAAGCTGTCAAGACCAGTAGCACCACCACGCATACCACCGTGTATCTGGACGAAAAAGGCAATGTCGTCGATGAGACTGCTAAAGTAACTGAGGTTAAGGTCGATATTGATACCATCGCCGCAACCCCCCTTGTTGTTGTCAACAAGGCTGGCACTGAGCTGCCCTCCACCGGCGGCATGGGCACCACCGTCTTCTATGTACTGGGCACTGTCCTGGTGATGGGCGCGGTCGTCCTGTTGGTCACCAAGAAGCGCATGAGCCGGAACGAGGGCTAAGCCGGGTGCGCTGCCGCTGATCCATTTCTTCTATTCCCTCAGAACCCGTGCCGGGGAGCGTTTCTCCCCGGCACGCAGCCACAAGGAGAACCCTGTATGCGAAAACATCTGTCAACCATTGTTTTACTTTTCATATTGCTTATAGGGCTGTCCCTGTTGCTGTACCCCACCGTCAGTGACTACTGGAACTCGTTCCACCAGACCAAGGCCATTACCACCTACGCCGAAAACGTGGCCGCTCTTGACAACGTCAGCTATGACGCCATCTGGGACGCCGCCCGGCAGTATAACCGGAACCTGCTCAACCGCAGCAACAGCTTCCTCCTCTCCGAGGAGCAGAAGGCCGAATACGAAAGCCTGCTGGACATATCCGGTCAGGGGGTCATGGGCTATATCGAGATTCCCAAAATTGACGTGAGCCTGCCCATCTACCACGGCACGGAGGATCCCGTCCTACAGGTGGCCGTTGGCCATCTGGAATGGACCAGCCTGCCGGTGGGCGGGGAGAGCACCCACTGCGTCCTCTCCGGTCACCGGGGTCTGCCCAGTGCCAAGCTGTTCACCAACCTGGACAAGCTCCGGGAGGGGGATACCTTCCTCCTGCGGGTGCTGGATGAGATCCTGACCTATGAGGTGGATCAAATCCTCATCGTGGAGCCGCAGGATACCGACGCGCTGGAAATCGTGGAAGGCCAGGACTACTGCACCCTGGTGACCTGCACCCCCTACGGCATCAATACCCACCGGCTGCTGGTTCGCGGACACCGCATCGACAATATCGAGGAAGTCAAAACCGTGCGGGTCACCGCCGACGCCGTCCAGTTAGAGCCCATGCTGGTGGCGCCCGTCGTGGCGATCCCCGTGCTGCTGATTCTGTTGATCCTTCTGCTGCTGCCCAGGCGCAGAAAGAAATAGGAGGTTTTTTCATGAGAAAGCATGTTATTTCCGGCCTGCTGGCCCTGCTTTTCCTGCTTGCTCTGCCCCTGTCCGCCGCCGCCCACCCGGTTCCGGATGAGAGCCGGAACGGCCATTGCAGCATCACCGTCTCCATGACCTACAAGGGAAAAGCCGTCCGCGGCGGCAAGCTTGCCCTGTACAAGGTGGGCGACGTGGCGGAGAACGACGGCAACTACAGCTTTGTTCCGGTGGAAGCCATTCGGGGGGACATTCCCGAATTCGGCGACATCGAGTCCCCGGAGCTGGCGGGGAAGCTGGCAAAGCTGGAAAAGAAGCTGACTCCCGTCACCGCCGATCCCGTGACCGTCGACAGAGACGGCAACGCGACCTTTTCCAACCTGACCTTCGGCCTGTATCTGGTGGTGCAGAAAACCGCCGCTTCCGGCTACGGGAAAACCGCTCCCTTCCTGGTGAGCGTGCCTTACCTCTACGCTGATGAATACCAATACGACGTGACAAGCCAGCCCAAGACCGATCTGGAACGGGAGGTCAAGCCCACCGCGCCTCCCTCTTCCGGCGGCGGCGGGAAAAAGCTTCCCCAGACCGGGCAGCTGTGGTGGCCGGTGCCGGTGCTGGCCTGTGCGGGGCTTGGCTGCATCGCTGTGGGTCTGTTCCGCCGCCGGGAGGCCAGGGATGAAGGCTAACCGGGGAACCGTCTGGATCAATGCGGGGCTGCTGCTGATTGCGGCGGCCCTGTTCCTTTCGGCTTACAATGAACGGGAGTCCCACGAAGCCCGGGACTCCGCCCAGCAGGTCATTGCCCAGCTGTGCGATGCACTCCCCACGGAAGCGGGCGATGACGAAGCCGAACCCACGACCCTTCCGGAATCCCTGCCGGATGTCCAGCGGGAGATGCCTGTGAAGACCATCAACGGCCGGGACTACATCGGCGTGCTGAGCATTCCGTCGCTGGAGCTGGAGCTGCCGGTGATCAGCCAGTGGGACTATCCCGCATTGAAGGTTGCCCCCTGCCGGTATTCAGGCTCGCTGTATCAGGACAACCTGATCATCTGCGCCCACAACTACGCTTCCCATTTCGGCAAGCTCAAAACCCTCCAACCCGGGGACATCGTCCTGTTTACAGATATGGATGAGCATGTGGTGACCTTCCGGATGGTGGAGCGGGAGACGCTGGAACCCATGGACGAGGAGGGAATGGAAGCAGGGGACTGGGATCTGACGCTGTTTACCTGCACCATCGGCGGACAGACCCGTGTGACGATCCGGCTTGAACGGGTGGAAGTATTCCGGAACCCCGAACAGGAAGACGCCGTCCAATCCGAAAAATAAACGCACAATCCGGCAAAGACTTTCGGCGAGAAATGCAAGGGAGGTAGGAACCGTGAAAAGGGTGTTTGCATGGCTGACCGTCTGCCTGCTGGCCTTGGCGCTGGCAGGGTGCGGCACGGCCTCTCCGGCGGAGACCGTGCCCACGGAGGCCGACAAAACGGACGACAACTACCGGGTGTTCTATGAGATTTTTGTCGGCTCCTTTGCCGACTCCGACGGGGATGGAACGGGAGACCTGAACGGGATTCTCCGGCACCTGGACTATCTGAACGACGGGAATCTCCTGTCGGATACCAGTCTCGGGGTACAGGGGCTGTGGCTGACGCCGATTTTCGCCAGCCCCTCTTATCACAAATACGACGTAACGGATTACTACCGGATCGACTCGGACTTCGGCACCGAGGACGATCTCCGGGCGCTTCTCGACGCCTGCCATGCCCGGAACGTGAAGGTGATTCTCGATCTTGTCATCAACCACACTGCCCGGAACCACGAATGGTTTCAGTCCTTCTGCCAGTCCCACGCCGACGCCAATCCCGACGATCCCTACTACGATTACTACAGCTGGTACACCGGCCAGACGCTTCCGGCCGGGATCACCTGCGAAAAGATTCCCGGAACGGCGGACGAATATTACGAGTGCAACTTCTCCCCGGACATGCCGGAGCTGAACTATGACAATCCCGCCGTCCGGGAGGAAATGCTGAACGTGGCAAAGTACTATCTGGAGCTGGGCGTGGACGGATTCCGCTTTGACGCCGTCAAGTATCTTTACTATGGAGAAACCGGCCGAAGCGCGGCGTTCTGGAAGTGGTACACCGACCAGCTCCGAGCCGTGAAGCCGGAGGTCTATCTTGTGGGCGAGTGCTGGTCCGGCGAGTCGGAGATCCTTGCCTACTATCCGGCCATGAACTGCTTCAATTTCTCCGCCGCCCAGGCCGAGGGCGTCATTGCCTCCGCTGCCAAGGATCAGGACATCAACCGGTTCACGGGCTACATGTGCGCTTTTCAGGACAAGATTTCTCAGGCGAACCCCGGCGGCATGATGGTCTGCTTCCTTTCCAACCACGACATGGATCGCTCTGCCGGGTATCTGATGCTGGCGAACCACTTTCCCCAGATGGCCGCCAATCTCTATCTGCTGTGCAGCGGCTCGCCGTTCCTGTACTACGGGGAAGAGATCGGCATGAAGGGCGTCCGAGGTTCCGCCAATACCGATGCCAACCGGCGGCTTGCCATGCTCTGGGGAGACGACAGCAGTCCCCGGGATCCGGAGGGCAGCACCTATCCATCTTCCAAGCAGACCAACGGAACCGTAGAGTCTCAGCTGGCACAGGAGGGGAGCCTGCTGCGCTACTACTGCCGCCTGATCTCCCTGAGAAACCGCTACCCGGCAATTCCCCGGGGCACCTATACACAGGTGAATCTTGGCAGCGCCAAGTGCGGCGGCTTTCTCGTGGAATACGAGGGAAGCACCCTGTGTATTCTTCACAACATCAGCACGGACATTCCCTTTACGGTAGATCTTGCCGATACGGACATTCCCTGCCGCTCCATTCTGGAGGTCATCGGCATGGGCGAAGCGTCTCTGGAAGGCACCGTCCTGAGCCTTGCCCCCCAGACCTCCCTGATCCTCGGCTCCGCCGCCCCCTGATACAGGGAATCGCATGGGAACCCGGCTGGGACAGGGTGATGTGCCACCACCACGCCGCCAGCGCAGAACATGGTATAGTTGGTGGCAATCAGGGTCTTCGAGGAGATCCAGTATTGCAGACCCACCGCCACATTCATGCCCACCTCCGTATTGTGGGAGATATACTTGGCAAACATGAAGTCGCCCCACGGAGCCATGAACGCAGTGAGAACGGTATAAATGACAATGGGCTTGGACAGAGGCATGATCACCTTGTAGAACACCTGAAAGCGGGAAGCGCCGTCCACCCGAGCCGCTTCGTCCAAGCTCTTGGGGATGGTGTCGAAGAAGCCCTTGGATACATAGTATCCCATGCCGGAGCTGGCGCAGTAGACGAGGATCAGTCCCGGCACGGAGTTGGCTCCCGTCAGCCCCATGCCGCTGAGAACCTTATACAGCACGATCATAGTGACGAAGCCCGGGAACATGCCCAGAACCAGGCAGGTGTTCATCAGCAGCTTCCTGCCCTTGAAGCGAAATAGCTGACGCCCAGCACTATAAGGGTTTGCAGCACCGCCGTAGCCAGGGCGGTGATCAGCGTATTGCGGAACCAAATGGGGAAACTCGTTTTGGTCCACAGATTGGTGTGTGTGTACGCCCATGATACCACCACTCAAAAAGAAGTGTTTCAAGGTTCAGGTGAGGGGGTAAGAGAAGTGTCTCTTTGAAGAACCCCCTCACTTAAGTAGCCATCGAGAAAGGCCATTTTTTAATATCCTTTTCAAAGAATTTTTGAGATTTGGGAAAGCTTGGAACATTGCACAAATATGCATCCTTTTTTAATGCGAACAAATGGATAAAAATGTGCGATATGACAAGTAAAAAAAGCCATGCTCATAGAATGCGCTTCTACGAGCATGGCTTGAAAATTGGATTTCCTGTTTGTGTATGTAACAGGAAAACGAACTGCTTATGAAGTTTTTATCGAGTGAACTATAATAGACTTGGAAACCAACCGTTGATTTGAATTATTTTGGATGATTCTATTACAGTTCAATAGGTAACCGGACCATCAACGTCCTGAGCAGCCTGCATCTTGAACTTGTCCATAGCTTCCCGGGCCTGGGGAACGTTCAGTTCGTTGCTGTTTTTCATAGTGATTCTCTTCCTTTCCGTTTCTTTTCGCGGGTTTTCTCCGCAGTCATAGGTTGCGCTGAAACGGGCGGGAAATGTGTGGATTTTTGAAGGAAAGGTGGGGGAGAATGGAAAAACAGCAGACTTTTTGAAATGGCCCCCCATTGAACGGAAGAGGAGTGATTTTTCATACCATGAGGTGAAAGAAAGGTGAATTTTCACTCGAGTCTATTGAAATACATGAAGATAGGAGTATAATCAAGCTATAATAGGGTGTGGTGTATCTCCAGAACAGATTTGTCAGATGAACGAGAATGAATTGATTGAGATCATCGGCAGAGGTGTGGGAAAAAGATATCGATTGAAGTGAGGGGCAATATATGGCACGTTATAGCGTTAATAACTATACAGTTGAGACACTGCTTTCAAATATAAAATCCGGAAGCATTGCAATCCCGGAGATGCAGCGTCCTTTTGTTTGGGATAGCTCTAAAGTCAGAGACTTGGTTGATTCTTTGTATAAGGGATTTCCGGTGGGATATATCATTGTATGGCAAAACCCGGATGTTAAGCTGAAAGACGGAACAAAGTCCTCCGGCAAAAAGGTTCTTATTGACGGTCAGCAGCGCATTACGGCAATGGCCGCTGCGATTGTTGGGCAAGAGGTATTGGATGACCACTATAAGTGGAAGCGCATTTCTATGCGGTTGGATCTGGACTTTGAAGAACAGATGAACGCGTTGGCAGATAGAGATAAGCTGACACCAAAAGCTTACCGGGAAGAGAATCGATGATAACAAAACCACCTACCAGAGCTTTTATCAGCTCAAGCAGGTGGTTTTGCTATGTGATAATTCAACAAAATGTATACAACCGCGATGGCATAAATCATAAATTGATACCAATTTTTGAACAGCCTGTAAATAGCACATTGACAATTACCAGAAAATGTATTACTATCTCCTAGCAACTAAAAAACGACAAAGGAAGTTCTTAGGAAAAGGCATTTGCCTGCCCACGGAGTAACACTCTCTGGCACCTGAATTCAGGTAACGACTAAGAATGGATGTGGCTCTGGAGAATCCCGGAAAACGGGTACCGAAGGTGCAAGGCAGCGGAAGCTGCTGAATCTCTCAGGTAAAAGGACAGAGTGGGACAATACGAACCTGACCAGTTCGCGCCCATTTTCTCGCCGGAGCATTTTGCTTGCGGCGTTTTTTATTTGCCAAAATGAAATAAAAGAGGTAAAACAAAAATGGAAGCAATTCTGACAAACATCGTGGCAGCGGTCAACGATGTTCTGTGGAACAAGTATCTGGTTCTGCTGTTCCTGCTGCTGGGCAGCGGCATCTACTTCACCATCCGTACCGGCTTTGTCCAGGTTCGCAAGTTTGGTGAGGGTATGCGTCTGGTCTTCGGCAATATCAGCCTCAAGGGTAAGGAGGCCGGTAAGGACGGCATGAGCTCCTTCCAGGCATTGGCAACTGCCATTGCGGCCCAGGTTGGTACCGGCAATATCGCTGGCTGCGCCTCCGCTCTGGTCTCCGGTGGTCCCGGTGCTGTGTTCTGGATGTGGGTCTCTGCCTTCTTCGGCATGGCCACCATCTACGGTGAGGCTGTTCTGGCACAGAAGTATAAGGAAGTAAGTGAAGACGGTGCTGTCTCCGGCGGTCCCATCTATTACATTAAGGCTGCCTTCAAGGGCAAGCTGGGCACTTTTATGGCTGGCTTCTTCGCTGTTGCCATCATTCTGGCTCTGGGCTTCATGGGCAACATGGTCCAGTCCAACTCCATCGGTGATGCCTTCTACACCGCTTTCGGTGTTCCCAAGATTGCTGCGGGTATCGTTGTGGCAGCTGTTTCCGCATTCATTTTCCTGGGCGGTGTCAAGCGCATCGCTGCCATCACTGAGAAGCTGGTTCCCATCATGGCCATCTTCTACATTTGCGGCGCACTCATCGCCATCGGTATGAATGCCCAGAATATCCTGCCTGCTCTGCAGTCCATCTTCGTGGGTGCTTTTACTCCCCAGGCTGTCATGGGTGGCGCTATCGGTATCAGCATTAAGGAAGCTGTCCGCTTCGGTGTTGCCCGCGGCCTGTTCTCCAACGAAGCCGGTATGGGCTCTACGCCCCATGCCCATGCTATGGCTAAGGTAGAAAAGCCCCAGGATCAGGGTGCTGTAGCGATGGTCGGTGTTTTCATTGATACCTTCATCGTGCTGACTCTGACCGCACTGGTGATCCTGACCTCCGGCATGCTGGGTACCACCGGTGCTGACGGCCAGATGCTCACCGCTACCGCTCTGGCTCAGGCTGCCTTTAATAACTCCTTCGGTTCCTTCGGCAACGCTTTCGTTGCCATCTGCCTGCTGTTCTTCGCCTTCTCCACCATCGTCGGCTGGTATTTCTTCGGTGAAAGCAACGTCAATGCTTTGTTCAAGGGCAGCAAGAAGGCTACTTTCCTCTATGGTGTCATCGCTCTGGTGTTTATCGTTGTTGGTTCTTTCCAGAAGGTGACCCTGGTTTGGGATATGTCCGACATGTTCAACGGCCTGATGGTCATTCCCAACCTGCTGGCAGTTCTGGCACTCAGTGGCATCGTTGCTAAGTTTGCAAAGGACGACACTTATCTGGGTAAGGAATAAAACAATAAGGTGAGATTCTAGTATGCAGAACTACACCCCATCTCAAAAGATGGGGTGTTTTTTGTATATACCTCTGCATTAAACTGTGATAGCGGCTATGTACTGTACGGTCTGCACATGACCCATTGCAATACGGTTCTGCCGATCATACTTCGCACTTCGTACGGGCCACATCTTCTTGACCATCTGGCCGCCCACGGAGCCGGCCTCGCGGGAGGTGAGGTCACCGTTGTAGCCCTGCTTCAGGTTGACGCCCATTTCCTGGGCGGCCTGCATCTTGAACTTGTCCATAGCTTCCCGAGCCTGGGGAACGTTGATCTGGTTGTTGTTCTTCATAAGTGTCTCCTTCTTTCCCTTTCTTTTCGCGGTTTTTATCCGCAGTCATAGTATCACCGGAATGGTGGGAGAAATGTCAGTTATTTTGCGGAAAAGGTGGGGGTGAATGGAAAAGAAGAACACTTTTTGAGATAGCCCCATTGAACGAAAGATGAGTGATTTTCACAACAGCAAGTGAATAAAAGGTGAATTTTCACTCCATCCTATTGAAAATCATGAAAATATGAGTATAATACAAGTAAGCTATAGTGGAGGTAGTGTATATGCAATATGAAAGTGAGCGCATTGAATATAAATCTCAGATGATCGATGACATTTATAAGGAGGTCATCG
>ERZ1026854.522-NODE-522-length-26858-cov-6.860836_pt1 | contig 26858 bp, 20 predicted proteins | sample MGYA00380157_ERZ1026854 | MGnify/ENA primary metagenome ERZ1026854 (study PRJEB33269, sample SAMEA4719793) | human gut metagenome | biome: human-associated habitat; feature: organic feature; material: feces | place: Cameroon | collected 2013-10 ... | reverse complement strand
TTATTTTCCTCTTATGCTCCATACATTGTTTAGGTTAAAGATATGCTGCAAAAAACAAAGCAGGAGAACGCATCGACACTCTGAAGGCAAGACAGCTGCAGGAGGTCCAGGTTATTTCGACACGTGCAAGCAAGAAAGCACCTTTGGCTTTCACCAATGTCAGTAAAAAGGATATTCAGGCTGTCAACTATGGCAAGGACATTCCTTACCTGTTGGCACTCACTCCTTCTATCACTCTTACCTCGGATGCAGGTAACGGAATCGGCTATACCACGCTTCGAGTACGTGGCACAGACCCAAGTCGCGTAAACATCACAGCCAACGGAATCCCTATGAATGATGCCGAGAGCAGCTCGCTCTTCTGGGTCAACTTCAGCGATTTCGCTTCCAGCACACAGAGCATCCAGATTCAGCGTGGTGTGGGAACCTCTACCAACGGCGCAGGTGCCTTCGGAGCTACTGTCAACATGCTGACAGACAATATTGGTGCCAAGCCATACGTTGGTCTTGACCTATCAGGCGGCAGCTATTACTCTCACAAGGAGACTGTTCGCTTCAGCACAGGTCTTATCAACGACCACTGGGGTTTGCAGGGACGACTGTCCAACATCGGCAGCAAGGGTTATCTCGACCGCGCTTCAGCCAAGTTGAACAGCTATTTCCTCCAGGCTGGCTACTTCAGCGACAACACCATGGTGAAGTTCATCACCTTCAATGGTCAGGAAGAAACTTACCATGCATGGAACTACACATCCAAGTATGAGCAGAGCCTTTATGGCCGTCGCTACAACTCTTGTGGCGAGTACACAGATGTTAACGGAAACCGCGCTTACTACGACAACCAGACAGACAACTATCACTCACAGAACTATCAATTGATTTGGAACCAGCGCCTCACCAATCTCTGGAACCTCAATGCTGCGCTCCACTATACCCGTGGCGATGGTTACTACGAGCAGTACGGCTATAAGAACTACGCCAGTTTTGGACTGAACTCTGTAAAGATGAAGAACGACCTCATATACCGCAAGCAGATGGGCAACGACTTCTATGGCGCAATCGCTTCCGTCAACTACGACAACCAAAAGAACCTCACAGCAAACTTCGGTGGAGGCTGGAACAAGTATGACGGCGACCACTGGGGAAATGTTCTCTGGCACAAGGTAAACGGAGATATCGCTCGTGACAATAACTTCGAGTACTATCGCAACAATGCCAAGAAGACCGATTTCAACATCTATGGCAAGGCAAGCTACGAGTTTGTCAAGGGTCTCAGCGCCTTCCTCGACCTGCAGTATCGCCACGTTAATGTGAAGATGCAAGACCCAAGCGACTGGTTCATTGGCAACAGCTTCACTGGCGACTATATCATTAACGAGAAATATGATTTCTTCAATCCTAAGTTCGGTTTCAACTACGAGATCAATACCAATAACAAGGTGTACATCTCTTATGCCATCGCACACAAGGAACCAGTAAGAAATAACTACGAGGCCTGGAATTCAGGTTCAGAGAAGCCTAAGGCCGAGCGTCTCAACGATTTGGAGTTGGGTTACAAGTATCAGAGCAGCAAGTTCTCTGCTGGTGCCAACTTCTACTATATGAACTACAAGAACCAATTTGTGCTGACAGGCGAGCTCAACAGCATCGGCGAAGCTGTAACACGCAACTTCGACAAGACTTATCGTATGGGTGTAGAGTTGGAAGCAGCTTGGAAGCCAGTAAGCTGGTTCCAGTGGGATGCCAATGCCACATGGTCAAAGAACCGTGCTAAGGACATGATGGTAACATTGGAAGATGGTGAGACCAACGTCAACTTAGGCGAGACGCCACTGAGTTTCTCTCCTGACTTCATCTTCAACAACATCTTCACCTTCCAGTACGCAGGTTTCAAGGCAGCCATCCAGAGCCACTACGTCAGCGACCAGTACTTGACCAACACAGGTTTCAAGACCATGGAGTGCAACGACAATGTAGACCCTGACACCTACGAGGCAAAAGGCAACACTTGCTACGAGACCCTGTTATTGAAGAAGCACTTCACCACCAACATAGACCTGAGCTACCACTTCTCTTTGAAGAAGATTGGCATGAAGGACGCCACCATCGGTGTAACCCTCTACAACATCTTCGATACGAAGTACGACAACAATGGTTGGGCAGCACCAACATATCGCATGGTAGACGGCAAGGTAATTGCAGTCAACTTATGGGGCAACCGTGACAAGGATGCAGCTGGTTTTGCACCATCAGCACCATTCAACTGCATGGCTCACCTCTCAATCAATTTCTAATCATCGACAAAACGATTAAAACATCATGATGGATTTCATCACATCACATGGTTTAGACATCATCACCACGGTACTCGGACTGGTTTACATCCTGTTGGAGTACCGTGCCAGCATTTATCTCTGGCTGATAGGAATTGTGATGCCAGCCCTTGACATCTGGCTTTACTGGGGTCATGGTCTGTATGGCGATGCCGGTATGGCTGCCTACTATACTGTGGCTGCTGTCTACGGATACGCCGTATGGAAGTTTGGTAAGAAGCACAACCAGAAGACAGAGGAAGAACTGCCGATTACCCGTATGCGCAAGTCGCTCTATCTTCCAGCCATCGTCTTCTTTCTTGTGGCATGGGGACTTACCTATTATATATTGGCGACCTATACCAATTCTACGGTTCCTCTTCTCGACGGCTTCACCAATGCCCTGAGTTTTGTGGGTCTGTGGGCCTTGGCACGCAAGTACATCGAGCAATGGTTCTTCTGGATTATCGTCGATATGGTTTGCTGCTACCTGTATATCATAAAAGGCATTCCCTTCAAGGCTGGTCTCTACGGACTGTATGTCATCATTGCCGTAGCAGGCTATTTCAAGTGGAAGAAGATGATAAAACAATAAACAATTCAACTTTCTCAAATGGGGAAGTCAAAGAACTTACTTACAATAATTCTATAAAACATTGAAGCTGAAAAACTAACTATTCGTTGTTTTTCAGCTTCAATGAGTTTTCTATGCTGGTCAGTTCATCTCTGAAGTCGGCATCCAGCTTCAGTCTTTGCTCTACTTTCGTGCAACTGTGAATCACCGTACTGTGATCTCTGTTGCCCACGAGCTTTCCTATACGCGAGGCCGGCATCTTGGTATGCTTGGCAGCCAAGAACATCGTCACCTGTCTCGCCACCACAAACTCACGCTTGCGGCTCTTGCTGTGAATAGCTGTAGGAGTGACATTGAAATGATGACACACCTTATCTATAATATCATCCATTGTAAGCGGATGGTCATCTATCTTCACTGCCCTTTTGATGACACGCTCTGCCAACCGGATATCAATATTGCTGTTATATACGATACTGTAAGCCAGGAGTCCATTGATAGCTCCCTCCAGGTCACGAACACTTCCATTGCAAGTTTGGGCAATGAAAGCCACCACATCGGTAGGTATCTGCAAACCATCTCTTCGTATCTTGCTTGCCAGGATGTCCACACACAGTTGCACATTCGGCTTCTCCAACTCAGCCACCAGTCCACAGGAGAAACGGGTAAGCAGTCGGTCGGGCATATCCTTCAGATCTACAGGAGGACGGTCGCTCGCCAATATGATTCGCTTTCCGTTACGGAAAAGACTGTTGAAGATATGAAAGAAGGTATTGAGAGTCTTGGTCTTTCCTGCCCACTCCTGAATATCATCCACGATCAGCATGTCTATCGTCTGATAGAAGTTGATGAAATCGTTGGTGGAGTTGTGAAGCACCGCCTCTATATACTGATTCTGGAAGAGGCGCGCGCTGACATACAGCACTCTCTTCTTGGGATAAGTCTTCTTGGTCAGCACGCCGATGGCATTGACAAGATGCGTCTTGCCACTACCCGACGGACCATAGATAAACATGGGGTTGAACTGGGTGGTGTTGGGATGTTCGGCAATAGAATATCCTACCGAACGTGGCAGCTTGTTGCTGGCACCCTCCACATAGTTGTTGAACGTGAGCTTAGGATCAAGCTGTGTATCGATGTCTTCTGGCTGCTGCACTTTAGGCTGTTCGGCCTGTATACGTTTCTGCTCAGCCACATCCACATCATTAGGATCGGCTTCGAGTACTATCGTCTTCTTGTGTTCCAAGTCGGCAACGACACGGTAAGTCAATCTTACTCCCTCACCGAAGTTACGTTGCAACACCTTGCTCAGCAAGTCCACATAGTTAGCCTCCAGATACTCATAGAAGAAGGTACTGGGCACCCTAAGCAACAAAGTCTTCGTAGCCGGTTTGTACGACTCGAAGACGATGGGCTCAAACCAAGTCTTGTATTGGTCGGGCTTCACTGCATCACGAATAACGGCGAGACAGTTATCCCAGAGTGGTTTTGGACTTGCTAACATTCTCTATATGATATATTTACTATTTATTTTTACTTTACAGGCAGCTCCAAACAAAGCGAACCTGTCTGCAAAGTTATAAAATAAATAGCAAATATACAAATCTTTATTTATCTTTCTTGCCAAAGATTGAAAAATGTACATAGCGCTTAGGATGCTGTCTCAGGTTGACAACCAGCGAGTCGGCATCGCGCAAAGTGCGATTGAGATTATGATACAGCTGTGGATCATTCATCAGCAGTCCGAGTGTTCCCTTGTCACTATTCAGGTTGTTGGTGAATTCCTCTGCATTTGCCAAGGTACGGTTCACTCTGTCGAGAGTTCCCTGCACATCGAGGTCAGCCAGATTGGCTGTCAGCTTGTTGGTATTGTCGAGCACACCGTTGGCACGGTTGATCATACCAGGCACCTGCTTGTTGAGACCAGTCATCAGGGTGTTCAGCTCACGGGTAGACACGGTGAGGTTGGAAGTGATGGCTTGTACATTGTGCAGTGATGCTGCCAGAGCAGGGTCGGCAAGGAGAGCATTGAGGCTACCCAGTATAGAATCCAGTTTGGGCAGCATCTTCTCGATAGCCGGCACCATATCTGCCACCTTTCCCATGGCTCCCGCATTCACAGCACCGGGGATGATGCCTCCTGGCTCAATGCGTTCACGGGGATTGGTGGCCAGGAGCAGGTTCACCTGCAGGTTGCCCATGAGGTCCTTCTCTATCTCTGCCTTACTGCCGGCAGGTATACGCAACGCCTTGTCGATATCAGCCTTCACCTTGATAGGGCCTTCCTGTCCATAGTCAAATTCTATCGCATCTACAGTTCCCACCTTGTAACCGTCGGCATAGATAGGAGTAGAGGCTCCCAATCCCTGAATGTCGTTAAAGGTGATGTAATAGTAGTTGTGTGACGAGAAAAGGTTGATGCCCTTCAGAAAGTTGATTCCGAAGTACATAATCAATATACCCACGACAGCCACAAGAGCTATCTTTATTTCCTTGCTCATTTTCATTTCTTATTTGTTCTTGTTCTGTTTATACTCTCTTATTGCCTGACCCACATCATACTTCTGTCCGTTCTTGAAGGCGATGATGAAAGCCTCGGGGAACTTCTCGAGCAGCGACTTGCGCAGACGGTATATCTCATTGTAGTTGGTCGAGGCACCCATGGTGTATTTCACCATGCCGTTCTCCTGATAAGAATCATATTCGGTTTCACCCTTCAGATGACTGTCTCCTGTCCTCAGCACTCTGCTGCTTGCCAGTATCTGCACCTTGAACACGGGCTCATCCTTCGTCTGGTTCTGAGCTTTGACCACTTTGTTCTGCTCCTTCTCCTCCACCTTTCTAACAGTATCCTTACGAGGTTCGGCGACACGGGTTGAACGGGTAGCAGGCTTTGTCGCTGCCGGTGTCTTTTCTTCCTTATAGTCGGCAGGTACGATGGTAGGCACCTCTGCCTTGTCGTCATCCGTAGGACGGTAAGGCACAGTTACGCCCTTGTCGTATCTGTCCTTATACTGGGCAAAAGCCTGATAGATGCCACGTGCGATATCGTCCACACGGTTAGCCGAGTTGAGAAGCTGCTCCTCATCGGGTGTGGTGATGAAGCCCAACTCTATCAGACAGCCTGGCATAGATGTTTCGCGCAGCACCAGGAATCCAGCCTGGTGCACTCCCTTATTGGGTCGGTTGGCACCAGTGCATACACTCTTTTGAATCATTCGCGCCAGTTCCACGCTTCGCTCCATGTTCTTTCCCTGTATGAACTCGAAGATGATATAGCTCTCCGACGACCTTGGGTCGAATCCCTGATAGGTTTGCTGATAGCCTTTCTCCATCGAGATAACCGAGTTCTCTCGCATAGCCACATCGAGGTTGTCCTTGGCCCTGTGCATACCTAAGGTATAGGTCTCGAATCCTCGTGCTATCTTGCCTGCAGGCAAGGCATTGGTATGTACCGATATGAAGAGGTCGGCATTCGCCCTGTTGGCGATGTTGGCCCTTTCCTTCAGAGGAATAAACACATCCGTCTTACGGGTGTACACCACCCTGACATCAGGCTGGTTGCGCTCCACGTATCGTCCGAAAGCCAGCGCCACCGACAGGTTGATGTCCTTTTCCTTCGACATGGTTCCCAGGGCTCCCGCATCATGTCCTCCGTGACCTGCATCGATAACGAGTGTAAAACGATTGTTGGCCGAGAACACATTCAAGACCAACAAAAGCCACATGGTCACCAGGGATAATATCTTCTTGCTAAACATATATTCGCGTATGATGGTGCAAAATTAAGCATTTCATATCAGAAAACCTAAATTTAGCACAAAGTTTTATAATTCATTAAGTGTACTTCTACTCCTGCTCCGTCGCAATCGGCACCAAAGGGCGGATTCACCTTCATGATACGGATGTCGAGACTCTGTATAGCTGGAAGCTCGGCAAAGAGGCGCTCCCCTATTCTTCCTGCCACATGTTCCAGCAACTTGCTGGGCACAGCCATCTCCTCTTTCAGCAGGGTGTAGATGTCGGCATAGCTCACCGTGTCCTGCAGTTCATCGGTCTGCAGGGCATGTGTGAAATCGCAGTCTGCCACGATGTTCACCACATAGTCATTGCCCACGCTGCGCTCCTGTTCCAGCACTCCATGATAGGCATGAAACCTCACATTGCGCAGGAAGATGCGGCTATTCTTCACCTTCATGTTCATGCTCATCCTCCTTCTCCGTCTGTTGGGTCTCCTCGCATACATACTTCTTCAGCGCTCGCTCCACACCCACCTTCCAGGTATTGATACTCTCGGAAGTCAACTGCAGCTGACTCACCAACTTGATGACATGCTCTATAGGCATGCGGTATCTGAGCACGCCCGATATCAGCTTGGCATAGTTCCAGTATTCAGGATTGAAGCGCTCACTGAGTCCCTCAATGGTCATCTTGTAACCACGCTTGTTGAAAAACTGGAAGTCGTAACGCTTGGTGCCATCGTTGTTCACCTCCTTAACGATCCTGCCTTTCATCACCGACTTGGGCAGCATGATGCCTTCCTCGTCATCGAGCAGTCCGGTAAATATTTCATAAGGATGCCCATCGAGCAATCCGATAAGCGCCACCCACTTGTCTTTATTGTTCTGGAATCTCACCACATCACAGTCCAACACCTTGGGACGCACTTCCACCACCTCAGGATGGCAAGGCTGCACGTCCAGCTCATCATTCACCCGTTTCACCAACTCACGATGCAACTTGGCGAAATCTACATCCTCGCCTTCAAAACGCTGACGGAAAGCCGAAAGGGTATGGTGCACTTTCTCCAAGAGCTCAGCCGAAGCCTGTTCGAATGATATATGATCTATATTCTCCATTTACACAGTATGTTCTATGAATGTACTACTAAATTTGGATGCAAATTTAACTTTTATTTCCCAACTATGCAACTTTTTGCAGCACAAATGAAACAAAAAGGAAAAAGAATACGCCGAAATCGAGAAAGAATGTGTAACTTTGCATGAACATAGCAGAACGATCAAACATTGATCTGCTGTCACAAGTGTGGTAGTAAGAGAAGTTACACATTATTATATATATAAGAATTTATGGAAACAATAAAAAACAGAACATCCATCCGCAAATATGCCGACCGCGAGGTATCAGAAGAGTTGCTCAACAGCCTGCTGCAGGAAGCTGAGCGCACTCCTACCATGGGCAACCTTCAGCTATACAGCGTCGTGATAACCCGTAGCGAGGAAGGCAAGAAGGCCTTGGCACCTGCTCATTTCAACCAACCGATGGTGACACAAGCACCAGTAGTGCTGACCATCTGCGCCGACTATCGCCGCACCACAGCATGGGCAAATCATCGTAAGGCACATCCTGGTTACGACAACATCCTTTCGTTCATGAATGCCGCCACCGATGCCCTGCTCTTCACCCAGACATTCACAGTCCTGGCAGAAGCTGCAGGCTTAGGTACCTGCTTCTTGGGCACTACGGTCTACATGCCACAGATGATTATCGACACCTTGCATCTGCCCCAACTCGTCATGCCTGTAGCCACCCTTACCGTGGGATGGCCCGACGAAAAGCCTGCACAGACCGACCGCCTGCCTCTCCGTTCCATCATACACAACGAAACATTCGACGACTACACCCCCGAGAAGATTGATGACTTCTATGCCGAGAAAGAGGCACTCGAAGAGAACAAGGAGTTTGTTCGCATCAACCAGGTGGAGACATTGGCTCAGGTATTCACCGACATCCGATACACCAAGAAAGACTGCGAGGCCATGAGCACCGGATTCATGGAGGCACTCAGAAAGCAGGGATTTTTTTAAAGGTAAAAAGGTAAAAGGGTAAAAAAGTAAAAAGGGGAAAAAAGTAAAAAGGGGAAATAAAAGAAGCGCATCAGCAAAATAAATGCTGATGCGCTTCTTTTATTTATTGAAGTTTCGCATTTGCGAAAGTTGAGTCATTACTCTACAACGATAGGCTTGTACTTAGGAACCAAGACCTTCATGATGCACCATCCTACGAGGTAAGCCACACTACAGATGCAGAACACAATCATGTAGGCACCTGGCTTGCCATCGAAGCCCATGAAGCTGAAGGCAGAACCCTGACCCTCGGCATAGGTGAAGAGCATACCAGAACCCTTGTTGATAAGGAAGGAACCGACACCACCTGCCATGGCACCAATACCTGTAATGGTAGCTACAGTACTCTTAGGGAACATATCACCAATGGTAGAATACAGGTTGGCAGACCAAGCCTGATGACCTGCACCGAGAAGACCGATGATGACAGCTGGCCACCATGCGCTGTACTCACCCATAGGCTGGGCTATCAAACCGAGCAATGGGAAGCAAGCGAAGATCAACATCGCACGCATACGGCCAATATATGGATTCATACCCTTCTTGTCTACGAAGTAAGTTGGCAAATAACCACCACCGATACTCAGTACTGTTACGATAGCATAAAGAGTAAAGATGAGGGCGATACCCATGCCTGAGTCAGAAGAGTAACCATACTGATCAGAGAAATAAGCAGGAGCCCAGAACAGGAAGAACCACCATACACCATCGGTCATAAACTTACCAACGATGAATGACCAGGTCTGACGGAAGGTAAAGCACTTCAGGAAGCCGATAGTCTTCTCCTCAGTCTCCTCGGTCTGCTCTGTAGCAGCAGGAGCTGCCTGCTCTTCTTCCTCATCCTGCTCGATGTAGGTAAGCTCTGCCTTGTTGACATGCTTGCTCTTCGATGGCTTCTCATAGAGCCATACCCAGAGACCCATCCATATATAACCGAGCACACCGATAATGATGAAAGCCCACTCCCAACCCATGCAGCGAGCCAACAATGGGATAGTGGCTGGAGCTGCCAGAGCACCTACCGAGGCACCGCTGTTGAAGATGGCTGTGGAGAAAGCACGGTCTTTCTTTGGGAAGTACTCTGCTGTCACCTTGATGGCTGCAGGGAAGTTACCTGCCTCACCCACAGCAAGGATCAAACGACAAGAGAGGAACAACCACACGCTGATGGTGGCAATGGCTACTGCTGCATCGCTGCCTGCCTGTACCAGGCGAAGCGCCTCGATAGAGTCATAACCCTCAATCTGCATGGCTACCCATCCGCAACCAGCGTGCATCACAGCACCTGTTGACCATACAAAGATGGCGATGAGATAACCCTTCTTGGTGCCCATCCAGTCTACAAACTTACCCGCAAAGAGGTTGGCTACGGCATAGAAGATAGAGAAAAGACCGGTAATGGTACCATAGTGGTCATCAGTCCAGTGGAACTCTGGAGCGATAAAGTCTTTCCATGTTAATGATAGAACCTGACGGTCCATATAATTGACAGTGGTTGCGATGAAGAGCAACGCACAGATCACCCAACGGAAGTTGGACATTTTACTTGTTTGAATTGCATTCATTGTTATAGTCTTTAAGTCTTGTTGTTTATTATTTCAATTCTGGAATTTTCACTACCTGCATATCGTTATAGATGAGGTTCTCGCCTGCCATACCCCAGATGAAGGTATAGTTGCTGGTACCTGCAGCACAGTGGATCGACCACTCTGGAGCGATCACAGCCTCCTCGTTGTTCAGCCAGATAGGACGTGTCTCCTGTGGCTCACCCATTACGTGGAGAATCTTCTGACCCTCGGGTACATTATAATAGAAATAGGTCTCCATACGACGAAGATGTGTGTGGGCTGGCATGGTGTTCCATACAGAACCCTCTTTCAACTCTGTCACACCCATCTGCAACTGACATGTGCGAACGCCTGCCACGCCATCGATAATCAACTGATGAATCACGCGGTCGTTGCTCTCCTTCAGACTTCCTGCCTTGATATTGTTGGCCTCCTTGAGTGTCACCTTCTTGGTGGGATAAGACTTATGGGCAGCAGCACTGTTCATATAGAAATGGGCTGGTTTGGCAGCATCCTTGCTGGCAACGGTGATATCCTTGGCACCACGGCCTACATAGAGTGCTTCCTGGAAGCCCAAGGTATAGTTCTTGCCGTCTACGGTTACTACACCCTCGCCTCCTACATTGATGATACCCAACTCACGGTTGTCGAGAAGATTCTTCTGGTCATTGGGTTTCTCTGTATAGAGAGGTGCGATGGATGTGAGCTTCAATGGGGTGGCTGTAGGAACAGCTCCACCGATAAGGAAACGGTCGAACATGGTGTAAGTCCAGTTTACCTGTCCAGGCACCATCACCTTCTCGATGGCGAACTCACCACGAAGACGCTTGGTGTCATAATTCTTTGCATCCTTAGGATTGCTGGCATAACGCACATTGTAGTTGGTATAGGCATTCTCTGCCTTTACCTCATAACCCGCATTCTTGCCGCACTGTGCAAAACCTGCACTGGCAAGTAGCAACATTGTTAAAGATAGGATTGTTTTCTTCATTTTATTGTTGTTTTTTTTATTCTTCGTTATTGAACTTTAGCAGTTAAGACCTTACCCGTTGCTTCTGGCTTGTCTCTCTTCCTTCACGATGCGGCGGTTGTTGAACACCATCAAGACGATGGTAACGACAGAGAGCAAAGCCATACCGATGTACTGCAGCTTGACTCCACGGTAAATCACCCAGCCGAAAAGGGATGAGGCGAAGTCGAGTGCTCCTCCTGAGAATCCGTCAGGGATATGGGCGGCATTATCGCCTGTGGCTTTATACACCTGGTTGGCAGCCATCGTGAAATCGGGTGCCATATCTGTAACAAAATAAAGTCCGATGATAAGAGCTACCAAACCGATGATAAGGGTCTTCACCACATTGCCTTTGGTGAAAGGCAGGATGAGTGGGAAGAGATAGAACATACCTGCCAACGAAGCCAATGGCAAGAACTCGTTGCCTGGCAGGAATACGGCGATGGCAAGGATGACGGGTATCAGGATGACAGACACCACCAAGGTGGTAGGATGACCGATGACAAGGGCAGGACTCATACCGATGTGTACCTTCTTGCCGTTGAACTTCTTCTTCACCAACTCCTGGGTCTTCTCCGAGATAGGTTTCAGTCCGTCTATAAATAAAGAGGTGATACGGGGAATCAACTCCATCACAGCTCCCATGGTGACACCGAGGAACAATATCTTCTTGATATCGAGTTGGGCAGCCCATCCTATCAAGGCTCCCACGATGACTCCGAGCACCAAAGGCTCGCCCAGTACACCAAACTTCTTCTTCAGTCCTTCGGCATCAATATCCAACTTAGAGAAACCTGGAATCATGTCCAAGAGTTTGTTCAGACCAATGGCGAAAGGCATGAAGCTCTGACAGAAAGGCTGAGGGATGGAGATACCGTCCAGGTCGTAGTATTTCTGGAACTTCTCGGCGGTGAGGTCGGCACATACCAATGTGATGATATAGCACACGATGGCAGCAAAATAGCCCCACAACAGGCTCTCGTCCATCACAAAGTAAGCCACGGCACCGATAAAGGCGAAGTGCCAGTAGTTCCAAAGGTCGATGTTGACGGTACGTGTGGTCTTGGTAATGAGCATCAGGAAGTTGACACCCAAGCAGATGGGGATAATTAAGGCTCCCACCGCAGTATTGTAAGCCACAGCAGCTGCTGCAGGCCATCCCATATCAAAGACATTGAGTTGCAGATGATAAATATCTGAAATCAACTTCAGAGGATCATCAAAGTTTTTAGTAAGCAATGCGGTTACGACACCCAAGCCCACAAAGCCGACTCCCACAAAGAGTCCCGACTTCAGCGCTTTACCAAACTTCATTCCGATGCACAGACCGATAACCGTGAAGATGATTGGCATCATCACACTGGCACCCAAGCTAATGATGTAGCTAAACACTTGTTCCATATTACTACAGATAATTAATAAATTTGCCTGCAAAAAGTACGTATCCGCACTCTGCTTTTTGATTTGTTTTTAGTTTTATTGTTATTCAAGGAACACCAGCCAGTGATGAATTTTCGTCCTTCCATGACAAAATGCACCTTTGATTTTGCAAAGATACACATTTTTTCTGCAAAACAACATTTTAATTGAGAAATATTAAGTAAAAAGGTTCAATAATTAGTCAGGTGTGTTACAAAAAATAACAAATTTCGGACATTCAACATTTTTTCACCACTAAAAAATATTTTTTCCACCCTATACATTATATAAAATGATAATTTTGCAATCGAAAATGATGATAACATCAATTGTGACAACACCCCTGCCCCCAAGCAGCATGGTAAATTCACAATAAACCGTTTCAAGTCTTCAACACAACAACACATTTTTGAAATCTCCAAGGAATCAATCAGCACCTTGGATTGATGCCGTAGCCAAGCTGTATGAGGGATGTGATTCATCAAAATCACTACCTCCGGCTTCTCGGCGGAAATAGCACCAATAGTTGGTAATATCACTTCCCTTTCTGTATAATTGCGTCTTAAAGGGCACAAATGTGCCCCAAGCAGGGCACATTTGTGCCATAAGTAGGCATTTTTATTGCAGCAGTATTTATAAAAATTGCAGCAGTAATTATAAAAATGAATTACGCAAAAACCCTTCACCCTTCATCTATTCGCGCGGAATGCCGATAAACACTGGGGGTTCGAGACTGAATGACAAATATTAACCCTTCATTACCCTTCATCTCCCTTCATCTTTTTGCAATTTTCGGATTCTGATTGACTGGCGGAGCTCAGGCTCACGCTTCTATTAAGACCTGTTCTGGGGCGTCCATTAAGACTTGTCCAGGGCATCTATTATGACCGAGCTAAGGCGTCTATTATGACTTGTCCGGGGCATCTATTAAGACCGAGTTAAGGCTTCTATGATGCTTGCTTTGAGGCTCAAACCTTTATCGAATGAAGGGTTATGAAGGGTTATGAAGGGTGGAATTGTACCCATCAACCTCTGAAACACCGATAAACACAGGGGATTCCAAGGGACAGATGAAGGGTGAAGGGTTTTATGCCAATTCCTTTTTTAAAAATACGTATTGACCAGATACCATACCTACGATTAAAGGGTGCTTGTCCTCATCGACAAACACCCTTCCTTCATCACAAATATAAATGCAATCTATTAAATAAAAGTGTAAATGGTTTAAAACTCATCCCATGCTTCCCAGGCGTTATAGCCTTTGGAACATAATCCTCCTTCAAAATCTCCGTCACCTCCAGATTCACTTCCACTGGTCTCCTGGTTACCAGAACCATCTGATCCACCACCAACTGTAGCAGTACTTTTTCCGTTATAATCACCACTCCCCGCAAGCATGTTAGCTACTTCGGCATGAATAAGGAGGGTGACTGGTTTTAAATATATTTTTTTCATCTTTTTAGTTGTAAATTTATAAAATAATTTGTTCTTAGGAGATAGTTCATGGATTATTTCACCATGAACTTCTTACCGTTCTTAATATAAACACCCTTCTGAAGGCTGTTTAAATTACCATTGACAACCTGACCGTTCAAGTTGTAAACTATCTGAGTGTCATTTTCGTTACCTGCAATGATTTCAACGTTTTCAATACCAGTGACCTCATCATCCTTTCCAAAGAAAGACAATTCCTTTGCTCGAGCAGAACCATTACCACCAAAATAGGTATTATAATCAGAGTGACCACCATCTCTTGCTGTAGCCTGTACGACACACTTGTTGGCACCCCACTGCATCTGTGTTCCTGTATAGAACCAGAACTGAGCTTTTGATGTATCCTTCTTCTTGGCATAGATGTAGCTATATTGAGGAACAGTGACTTTCTTTACATCTCTTGCAACTGCTTCTGAGTTTTGAGCATCTTCTGAAACAGATACAGCTACCTCTGTTTGATAATTACCTACAAAACGATATTCCTTATTCCAACTTGCATCACCAGAAGCGCTTTCTTTAGCTCCACCAGTGAACTGTTCGGTCGCTTCCACAAGAGTAGGAAGTGGAGAGCCAGTAACCAAAGTATAATCGCTGATGTTGTACATACTATTGGTATCATCATTGTTCTTTGTAGGATAGATCATATAGGATTCATGCGCATAAATCACAATATCATTATCTGCTACAGGAGTTCCGGTGCTTGTTGTGTATTTGCCTTTTTCGTCCTTGGTACTCTTATGTACATACACATCATTTGTAAAGAACAACTTGATGGATTTTTCTTTTTTCTCACTGTTTACCACACGTTCAACCTTGTTGAAACGACAAACATGAGTATCCTCGCCAAACACTTTGTCAACCTGTGCCTTGGTCATATCGAAAGGAACACAGATGGTCCACCACTGACCGCCCTTAATATTAATAGGATAGGTAGGTTCCTCCTCAGGTTCTTTGTCTACATTCACGTCTTCATTACCCAATGGGAACTGGCGTGTACCCATGTGAGCCATCATTTGCAGATTTTCGAGTGTGTAGTAACCTATTGCCTCATCAGCAGGATTAGTCTTATCAGCTACCTTATAGCCAGCATAAGCCAAAACTTTCAAATCTTCATCCGATAACGTTGGCAAATATTTATCTTTACCGTTCCATTTATAACCTAAAGAGTTGACTACATAAGAGCGACGCCACTCTTCCTGGCTTGGCCAAATATACTGACGCCCCAGATATGTATCCTGGAAACCGCAAGAAGTTTTCTTTGAGGCAGTATAGGAGCTGAACGACAATTCTGTTTCTTCTTTACCTACTTCATGATATGAATCAGAATTGTTGCTATTCTGTGCATAATAAAATGTCTTTCCTTCATCTACTGTCTTGTACACACGACTTATATCAGTATAGGCCTCACGCTGATCATCTGTCAAATCTTTTGGGTAATGAAGTAGGCAGAAATAGACACCTTGGTTCTTATAATTCTCTCGATTCGCATAACCAGTATTAGCATCATCACTAATTTCACCCTTTGTTGGGTTAAAGCCATTATTACCCATAAGAGTAACTTCGTCAAAGGCAGAACCAGTTCCTGACCAGCCCTCTATTGTACCAAAAGGCATCAAAGGAGCATTTTCTCCGTAAAAAAATACATCCTGGTATCTACGGTTTCCAAAGGCTATAGCACCGATATATCTCATACTGGCAGGTATCTCCAACGTAGTTTCTGCTTTGTTATTATTAGGAAGAGCGAAAGCACCTTTACCTATAAATTTTAATCCTGCATTAAATTTCAAATCATATACATAACAGTTTCTAAAAGCTTCGTCATGGATAATTTGCAATGTAGAAGGAAAATTCAAAGCAGTAAGAGACGTACCCATAAAAGCCTTTTTACCTATATTCTCCAAGCCTTCATTGAGGGTAATGGAAGTAATCTTTGTGCAATTATAAAAAGCGCTTTCTCCGATAAGAGACAAAGTTTTTGGGAAATTGACATTTGTTATTAACGAATTCGCAAATGCCTTATCACCCACGCGATCATAACCCTCAGGGATAGTAACAGTAGTTGGAACTTGGTTCAATTTAGAGATAACCTCTGTAGGTACTACCATTTTGTCCACATTGGCACCTGTACTTTCACTCAGTACACTCGTCTTATTAGTGAGAGGCAATGTCAGGTTTGTAAGCGCAAGAGTTCCCTGTGTACCATCAACCCCAAAAGTTTCCTTAGAGAAATCTGTACATGTAGCTTCACCCAAATCAAGAGTTGTCAAAACAGAATTAGCAGTAGAAGAAGGATACAGAATAGCCTTTACAATATCCTTATCGATTGTCATGGCACCTGTACCATTGTTTTCAAACTTAATCGTTTCATAGGTGTTAGATTTTGTCAGCATATAGTTCAGCATCTGAGCCAAGCCTTCTGTTGGATGCTCAAGATAACCCATGCGAATCAAATCTTTCTCACCGATTACTCTCCAGAAGCTATAATCATTTTCATTATAATTATAATAGGTCTCGTTAGAATTATATTCAGCATCAGCAGACAACTTAACATACTTATTACCAGAAACGACATACAGATAGTTCAATTTGTCACTCCTGAAGTTTACATTAGTCAAAGATGTGGTATAATAATTACCATTCTTGAAATCGACCATAAGGATAAGACCAGTTTTATCTGCTGTAGTAGAATAAAAAGAATATTCTTTACCATCCCAATTACTTGTTAGATCTATTTTATAAGAAAGTTCTACCTTTGTCCAAGTATTTCCCCTGTCTGAAGTATGATACAATCCTGCATTTATCTTTTCCTCATTCCAAAAATAAGCAACATCAGCAGTTACATAATCAGGATAAAGAGAAGTTATTTTTTGGGGATACTTTGCAGAATAAGTAACATTAGCATCATAGACAGTTGTGGCTGATACTTGTTGCCTATTATTATCTTCAACCTTACTAATCGCCCCTGACGTGAACTTGAGTTCATCAGAAACAGCCAGATACGTAGTTAAATCACCCTGACCAGAAATAGTCAAAGTCTTGCCATCATCTGAAACATTGAATGTTACAGAGGCCTCCTGTGCCTGTACGTTGCCACCCAATCCTAAGAGGACAGATACAACAAGGCAAACTTTTTTTAATAGATTCTTTACCATCTTAAACTTATATTTTAAATTTATATTTAATATCGTTTTTTGAAAGTTTTATCCATCTACGAGATTGGATCATTTACATCATATCAGAATTCATTATCCTTTTTTGACACGAATTCATCCATTACTGTTTAGAACTCATCAATGTTTCAGAATTCATCTATTACTGTTTTAGAACTCATCAATGTTATCAGAAGTTCTCTTTTACTTATCTCGAAGCCTCTCTAAAGAGCCGTTTTATCATCTTTTGCTTGCAAAGTTATACATTTTGACCTTGTTATTCTACCAAACTGACCAATCATTTAACGTATTTTAAACCAAAAATTATCATAAAATACACATACGAAACATAATATACACATAAATTGACGGATAAAAAAACAAAAAAAAGGAGCATGCCTTTCGACATGCTCCTCAACCTTTTTATACCTTATTCTACTTTCGCAAATGGGGAAGTTAATCCTGATAATATACCCTCTTCACACGATTGCTGATGGTGGTCAGCACCTCGTAAGGAATGGTCTCCAGGATATCGCTGAGAGTCTGGACAGGCAGATGCTCACCAAAGATCTCCACGCTGTCACCCTCCTTGCAGTCAATGCCCGTCACATCGATCATCGCCACATCCATACAGATGTTGCCTACATACTCAGCCTTTTGTCCGTTGACAAGACAGAAAGCATGACGGTTGCCCAAACGGCGGTTCAAGCCATCGGCATAACCGATAGGGATGGCAGCGATGACGCTGTCCTTGTCCAGAATCGTCTTGCGACTATAGCCTATGCTCTCACCTGCCTTGATGTGGTGCATCTGCAGGATGGTGGTCTTCAGCGTACTCACGCAGTTGATGGTCTCATTGTTGCGAGAGTTGATGCCATAGAGTCCCAATCCCAAACGGCACATATCCAACTGGCGCTCTGGGAAATGCTCGATACCCGCCGAATTGCAGATATGACGCAATATCTTATGGTCGAAGGCAGCCTGCAACTGCTTGCTGCCCTTGTCGAAGAGCTCGAACTGATGGGCAGAGAACGCATCGAAGCTGTCGTCATCGCTTCCCACGAAGTGAGAGAACACGCTGCGAGGGATGATGGCGTTCTGATGTTTCAGTCTGCCTATCAGCTCCTCCATATCGTTCTCGGGATCGAAGCCCAGGCGGTGCATGCCGGTATCCAACTTGATATGTACAGGGAAACCGGTGACTCCCTCCTTCTCGGCAGCCTTGATAAGGGCATCGAGCAGACGGAAAGAGTAAACCTCGGGCTCGAGATCATAATCGAACATGGTCTTGAAGGCGGTCATCTCAGGATTCATGATCATGATATTGCTGGTGATGCCGTTCTTGCGAAGCGTCACACCCTCATCGGCAACAGCCACGGCAAGATAGTCCACGCGGTGATCCTGCAGGGTCTTGGCTATTTCCACTGCTCCCGCTCCATAGCCGTCGGCCTTGATCATGCAGACCAGCTTGGTCTCGGGCTTCATAAACGAGCGATAGTAGTTCAGGTTGGCTACCACGGCATTGAGGTTCACCTCGAGCGTGGTCTCATGCACCTTGCGTACCAAAAGCTCGGTGAGCTGGTCGAAACCGAACTGGCGGGCACCCTTGAGCAGAATGACCTCATCGCGCAAAGACTTGAACACCTCGCTGTCGATAAACTCCTCCACATTGCTGAAGAAGAACTTCTCTGATATCTGAATCTCATCGCTCTGCTCAGAGAGCTGAGGACCGATGCCGATAAACTTGACCACACCACGCTTGCGACACAGGTCGCTCACCTCGTGATACAGGTCCTTTGCCGACTCACCACTCTGGAAGATGTCGCTCAGTATCAAGGTATGACGGCGGCCCTTATGGTCGGGACGGCGGCTCATGAAGTCGAGCGCGATGTCGAGCGAGTTGATATCCGAGTTGTAGCTGTCGTTGATAAGAGTGCAGCCATGCTGTCCCTCCTTCACCTCCAATCGCATGGCTACAGGCTCGAGCAATGCCATGCGCTTGTCGAGCTCCTCGGCCGAAAGACCCAGGCGGCGTGAGACGACAGCAGCAATGATAGAGTTGGTGACGGAAGCCTCATCGATGAAAGGCAGCGAATAACTGTCTTCCCCACCTTTATATATATAGGTGATGATAGAGAGGTTGCCCTTCTTCTCCACCTTCTTCACAAAGAAAGGAGCCTTGGTGTCACGGAACGACCAGAAGAGCTTCTCGCCCTTAAAGTCCTTATACTCGTTGACCACTCCGCTCACAGTCTCGTCGTCGCCATTATAGACGATGGTCTCGGCATCATGGAAGAGGATGATCTTCTCACGGCACTTAGCCTCCAACGACTCGAAATTCTCCTGATGGGCTGCGCCCAAGTAGGTAAGCACAGCAATGGTGGGCTGGATGATGTCGCGAAGCGCCAGCATCTCGCCGGGCTGACTGATACCAGCCTCGAAGACTCCCACCTGAGTCTGCTCGTTGAGCAACCATACAGAGAGGGGCACACCTATCTGGGAATTGTAGCTGCGTGGGCTTCGTGTGACAAACATGCTGGGCGAGAGCAGCTGATGGAGCCACTCCTTGACCATCGTCTTGCCATTGGAGCCCGTAATGCCCACGATAGGAATGTTGAACTCATCACGATGACGTTCTGCCAGGCGCTGGAGAGCCTCCAACGTGTTGACCACCTTGAGGAAGTTGGCCTCCGGATAATCGGAAGCATATCCCTTAGGAACCTGGGAAACTACGAAATTTCTAACACCACGGCGATACAACTCTGGAATATAGTTGTGACCGTCATTACGCTCTGACTTGAGAGCGAAAAACAGAGTTTCCTCCGGAAAACAGAGCGAACGGCTGTCGGTAAGGATAAACCCTACATTGCCGTCTCTGTCACCATAACGACGCGCACCTATCAGTGTGGTTACCTTTTCAATAGTGTATGTCATATTCTATGAATTAAAATATTTCTCATTGAATCTTCTTTCCATTTCCTCCGTCTTGGCAAGGAAGCGCTGGTGCGCCTCGCTGTCGGGATGGAAGGGCTTATGACCGTGAGCCTCACGAATGGGGCGCCAGTCTTCGAGGAACTGTTCTGCCGCCCTGCCGAAGTAGGCGGCACGGAAGCGTTGCCAGATAAACTCCACCGCCTGACTGGAAGGATGGAGCATGTCTTCCTCGTAGAAACGGTAGTCGCGCAGCTCGTCGTTCATCAGCTCATAGGCTGGGAAATAGCTCACGATGCCTGGATTCTGCCTCACCAACCGGTCGGCGGCAAGCAGCAGGGTGGCTTTGGAGAGCTGGCTGCCATGAAAACCATACTTGGCGTATCGGATGGGGCTCACGGTGATGATGACCTTCAGGTCTTCCCCACTCTGCCCACTCTTCTGCCTGGCATCCTTCAGCAAGTCGACAGCCTGCTGCAGGTAGTCGGCACACTCGTCTACCGAAAGCTCACGCTCATCGAAGAGGCGTTGCGGCCGCTTCTGGCAGTTGTCCACTATCTCGCCCGTCTCCTTGAGCACATAGACATGATTGGTGCCTAAGGTGAAGACCGCCACACGCGGACTGACCTGCAGACTCTTCTCTACCGTATGCAGGATGCTTGCCGGATTGTACATCACCCCAAAGGGATTGACCGTAGCCCGGAAGCGGTTCTCCACGAAGCGATGCCCCAGGCGATCGGCAAAGCAACTGCCCACAAAGAGCATGCGCTCCGCCGGCTGTATCTCGAAGTCGGCCTTCGCTATATCTACCTCAGTCCTAAACTGCATCTTCCTTCTTTATCTTCTTCATCTCCACTCCTATACCTATTATAATAAGGAGTACGAGGATGCCATACCCTACATAAGCCACCGTCTCGGTCTTGCGGAGCGAAGCGGGATGGAAGTCGAGCACCACCGTATGCTTACCCGGCTTCACCTGAAGGGCACGGAGAATATAGTTCACACGTCCCAACTCTGCGGTCTGTCCGTCAACAGTGGCTGTCCATCCGGGATAATAGATTTCAGAGAACACCACGACTCCACCCTTGTTGGAATTGACCTCGTAGACCAGGTTGTTGGGCTTGTATTGTGTCAGTCTGACAATAGAGGTATCGTCCTGCGGAACACTCTGTCCCAACTGCTCCTTGAACTTGGCATCAGCCACAGCCTCATGACGCAGGTTGTACTTGCCCACACCGGCTATCTCCTCGTTGGCATTGTTCACATAGTTCACCTTGTCAACAAACCATGCGTTGCCGTAGGCATAAAGGTTCTGTACAGGCACCGTCTGTCCTGCCTGCAGAGGCATGATGAAATACTTGGTGTTGAGCATATTGAGCACAGGGAAGAGGCTATCGCCCTTCACCTTGGTCATATCGCCTCCAGCCTCAGCCACGCTGTTCCATACCTTGTTCTTCTCGTTGGCGATATAGGCATCTATCATCTCCTGATAGCGGCGCAGCTTGGCAGCACTATAGCCTCCGATACTCTTGTGATAGTAAGAGGTCTCGTTCTCATTGAAAGTATTCGATGCGAGATTGAGCACACGGTAGTCGAGCGACTTGTCGCGCAGGATAAGCTTGTCGGTCTCGGTCATGCGCTGAGGAGCATTGCGTACTGTCTGCTCCACAAACATATCGTCGTAAAGATAACGCTTGTTGACCAGCCACATGTCGACGAGGCACAGGATGGCAATACCGGCTATCATCACCTCGGCACCCACCTTCCTCATCTTGTAGAGGAAGAGGAAGGCTGTACCGATGACGATGATCCAGAACGAGCGCCAACAGTCGGCAGAGAAGACTGCCTGTCGCATCTCTGTCAGATTGCTCATCAATGGTATGCGATACTCCTCAGGAATCTGCTGCAGGGCATGATACTCACCTGCCGACACAAAGTCGCTGAAGAAAGTGCCCGGCATCAAGGCAAAGAGAGCACAGAAACCGGCTGTCAGTGCGAAGCTGACGTATACGAGTTTCATCTTCTTGGCAAGCAGCTCGGGCTCATCCACAATGCGCTTCAATGCCATCATGGCCAAGAGAGGAATGGTAAACTCGGCTATCACGAGGATGGAAGCCACGGTTCGGAACTTGGCATACATCGGCACATAGTCGAGGAAGAAATCGGTAAACGGCATGAAGTTCCTGCCCCAGGAGAGGAGGATGCTCAGAATGGTGGCTGCCAAGAGTGCCCACTTCATAGGGCCCTTCACGATAAAGAGTCCGAGAATGAAGAGCATCATCACAAAGGCTCCTACATATACCGGGCCACTGGTGCCTGGCTGATCGCCCCAGTACTGCCCCAACTGCTGATATACCTCCATGAAGTTGGGATCGGCTTTCTCCATGGCAGTCTGGCTCTGGCTCAAAGGCACAGAGGCTCCACCCTTGGCATTAGGGATAAGGAGTGTCCAGGTTTCGTCGATACCGTAACTCCACTGTGTGATATAGTCGCGGTCCAGTCCGCTGTCGGTCTGATTGGCAGCATTCTTCTTTACCAACTCACTCTTTCCGCGCATGGTCTCCTGTCCATACTGCCATGTGTGATACAGGTTGGACAGGTTGAGACAGATACCGATGGCAGCACCGGCGAAGCAAACTGCTGTCGCCTTGCCGAAACGTACCATCTCCTTCTTGCGGATGGCATCCACCAAGAAGGCGATCACCATGAAGAGGATGATAAAGAGGTAATAAAAGGTCATCTGCACATGATTGGCATAGACCTCAAAGGCGGTAAAGATGGCAGTGACAAGCAGTCCCCAGAGGTATTTGCCCCTGTAAGCCAACACGATACCGGCTATCATCGGAGGCAGATAGGCCAAAGCCATGACCTTCCAGATATGTCCTGCCGCAATGATGATAAAGAAGTAGGACGAGAAGGCCCAGATGATGGAGCCCAAAGCTGCCAACGACTGTCGGAAATCGAAAGCCCTCAGCAGGATATAGAATCCTAAGAGATAGGCAAAGACATACCACACATTTTCGGGCAACCACAGATGATAGAAGTTGGAAGCCTGTTTCAGCACCGCACCACTCTTATAGGAAGGTGCCATCTGATAGGTCGGCATACCTCCGAAGATGGAGTTGGTCCAACGTGTTTCCTCACCAGTTTTCTTCTCGAACTGCGATCTCTCCTGTCCTGCGCCCACACCGGCAGAGGCATCATGACGATACAGGATGCGCCCGTCTATGTCAGCCGGCATAAAATACACGAAAGAGATAACCGCAAACATGACCACTGCTAAAATGTCAAGCAGATATTTCTTCAAAAATTTCATTATCTTATATAAACGTTTATATTTTCTCGTGCAAAGATAGTAATTTTCTCTTATAAGGAATGCCACAGATAAGATATTTTTTGTATTTTTGCATCCTAATTTGTTCCAAATAGCATTTTACAGTATGAAAATAGGAATTATCGTTGCGATGGACAAGGAGTTCGCGCAACTCAAAACACTGCTCAGCGACAGCAAGACTGAGCACAGAAACCATAAAGACTTCGTGACAGGAACCATCGGAGGCAACGAAGTCATCATGCAGCAATGCGGCATAGGAAAGGTGAACAGTGCCATAGGTGCCGTGGAGATGATAGACGGCTATCATCCCGACCTCGTCATCTCGACGGGTGTGGCTGGAGGAGCCGACATCAGCCTCAACGTTACAGAGGTGGTGGTCTCTACCGAATGTGTCTACCATGACGCATACTGCGGTGAGGAATGTGCCTTCGGACAGATTCTCGGTATGCCTGCCACCTTTGCCACGCCATCAGAATATGTAGAGAAAGCACTCTCGGTCAATGACGATCCGGGCAACATCCACCCTAAGATTCATGCCGGACAGATAGTCAGCGGAGAGTGGTTTGTAGACAGCAAGGAGAAGATGCGCTCCATCCTCGACCATTTTCCACAGGCTATGGCTGTGGACATGGAGAGCTGTTCCATCGCTCAGACCTGTCACATATACAAGACTCCCTTCATCTCCTTCCGCATCATCAGCGATGTACCTCTCAAGGACACCAAGGCTCAGCAGTACTTCGACTTCTGGGCAAAAATGGCTGAGGGTTCCTTCCAAGTCACCAAGGCTTTCCTGGAAAGACTTTAGAAGTGAAGAACGAAGAGTGAAGAAACACTTAACATTAAACATTAAACATTAAAAAGAAATGAACAAGATACCCAGTTTCACTATCAATCACAACAAATTGCTCCGCGGCATCTACGTCAGCCGAAAGGACGAGGTAGGCGGAGAAACAGTAACCACCTTCGACATTCGCATGAAGGTTCCCAACCAGGAGCCCTGTCTGCACAACGGTGCCATTCATACCATAGAGCATCTGGCTGCTACCTATCTACGCAACGACGAAGAGTGGAAAGACCGTATTATCTATTGGGGACCAATGGGTTGTCTTACAGGCAACTACCTGCTGATACGCGGCGACCTGGAGAGCAAGGACATCGTAGAGTTGATGAAGCGCACCTTTAAGTTCATTGCCGACTTCGAGGGAGAGATTCCCGGACAGGCTGCAAAAGACTGTGGCAACTATCTGCTCCACGACCTTCCTATGGCAAAGTACGAATCGAAGAAATACCTCGAAGAAGTGCTCAACTGCATCAAGGAAGAAAACTTGATCTATCCTACACAGGACTAAATAGTTATCACAGGATTCAGAAGTTAGAGAAGTTAGAGAAGCTATCACAATATAAATATTCTTTTTAGCCCTAAAAATCTATGTTCTAAACTTTAGAACATAGATTTATAAACTAACAAAAAACAATTCGACCTGTACGGTTGGAATTAAGCAGCACGCCTTGAAAGGGCTGAAGCTCTTAGCCCAGGGCTTCCAACCATACAGTTCGAAACAATTTGTATAGTATTAAAGTAATTGCTCGTGGCTATAGGGGTGCTGAGTTGTTACGATTTCTAACTTCTCATTACTTTTTACCATTTCAGTTTGCCATACTTTTCCTTATACCATAGTTGCCAGCCATTGACCAGATTCTGCCATATCACATAGGCACCAGGAGCCACGGCTGCTAAAGGATTGAGGAAAGTAAGGGTGAGCCAGATACCCACGATTGTATTCTTCTGACCCAAAGCCTGTCCGGCACTGATGCTGGCATCCCAATGACGTCCCACAGCCTTGCCTATGGCAAACTGAACAAGACATACTGCCAAGGGAACGATAAGCAACAGGGCAAGTATCCAACCCGAAACGGTGGCATGAAGGAAGTTGCGCAGAGTTTCACCCATGAGTATCGTCAGGTTGAAACACCACATATAGAATCCCAAGTCTTTCACCCTCTTCACCTTATCAACAAAGCGGGGCAGGAACTTGCGGCTCAGAAGGGCAAGCAACAAAGGAATCACCAGCACGGTAGTGACATTGCGGAACACCATCATACTCATATAAAGAAACGACACATCGGCTCCCTTCTCTACCATCGGGAAAAGAGAAGGAATGATAATCATCGTGAAAATATTGGCTATCACGGTATAGGTGGTGAGGGAGCCTATACTGCCTCCCAACTTCTCGGTCACCACCGCCACGGCAGCAGCCGTAGGACAGATGAAACAAATAAAGGCTCCCTCAAGGATGACCTTCGTCTCATAATTCTTACCAAAAAGCCAGATGGCAATCACCATCAGCAATGCTAAAGAAGTACGGATGAGCTGCAACACGAAATGCCATGCCTTAGGCTTCATCTCCTTGATTTCTATCTTACAGAAGGTAACATACAACAGGGCAAAAAGCACCACCGGCATAAGCTCTACAAGGCGTGGACCCACCGCATCGCCCAATGGCTGCAAGAAGGGAATATAAGCAAAAATCAAATAGCCCAAGGCTCCCAAGACAAGGGAACAGGGCAAAGCAAACTTCCTGAAAAACGAAAAAAACTTCATCATACGGACCTGTCTTAGCAAAAAGAAAAAAATCCTCCTTGGTCAACCAAGGCTGACTTCAAGAGGATTTTTTAACTCCATTTATATTAAAGCTATAGCTTAATCTTTGTTGCTGCGCTTGCGCTCCAAGTGGTCAAGGATAACCTTGCGCATACGCATATTCTTAGGTGTGACCTCCACATACTCGTCCTCGCGGATGTACTCAAGACACTCCTCAAGACTCATCACAGTCTTAGGAATCACGCGGGCCTTGTCGTCAGAACCCGACGCACGGACGTTGGTCAACTGCTTGGCCTTAGTAACATTGATGACCAAGTCGTTTTCGTGAACATGCTCGCCCACTACCTGACCTGCATAAACCTCCTCACCCGGGTCGATGAAGAACTTACCACGGTCCTGAAGCTTATCTATGGCGTAAGCATAGGCTGTACCTGTCTCCAGAGCTATCATGCTACCATTGCTGCGGCGGCTGATCTCTCCCTTATAAGGCTGATACTCCTTGAAGCGGTGCGCCATAATGGCCTCGCCCTGAGAAGCTGTCAGCACATTGGTACGAAGACCGATGATACCACGTGAAGGAATATCGAACTCGATAT
>ERZ1026854.520-NODE-520-length-26907-cov-6.333793_pt1 | contig 26907 bp, 28 predicted proteins | sample MGYA00380157_ERZ1026854 | MGnify/ENA primary metagenome ERZ1026854 (study PRJEB33269, sample SAMEA4719793) | human gut metagenome | biome: human-associated habitat; feature: organic feature; material: feces | place: Cameroon | collected 2013-10 ... | reverse complement strand
TCTCGGCTTTGTGCAATTTGACAATCGCTAAGTTATGAACCACCTTTTGACACCCTAATCTTCATTGGAAATTACGTTCCATGAACCCAAAAGACCTCAGTTTACAACTTTGCCCGGAATACTTCATCTGCCGGATATCCCCCGGCACATTTCTGCATGCCGCGCTGAATGCTATCCGCGGAATTTCCCCAGTCCTTATCTTTGTTCCGGTAGTCATTTTTTTCTACAAACCATGCGACTTCTTTTTGCAGGCGTTCCATGTTTTCCTGCATCAGTGCAAATGCCTTCGGGTAAAACTCCTTTTTCTGTGCATCGTTTAATTTGTTTTCCGCAGTCTCGATCAGATCTCCGAAATGAGGCAGACAAAAACCTTTGCTCTCTTCAAAAAGCTGGCGAAATTCTTCATTTTTCAGATACAGGTCGAAGAATGTATCCAGATATCTGCCATAGATTTTTCGGAAATGATCGCAGACATAGCAGTCCGTCGTCTTTTTGGAGATCCATGCGCCAAGCGCAGTCTGCGGTTCATGTTCTGCGGTTGCATCGGTGCGCTTCATGCGCTTTAACAGACTTGATTTGCCTGGGGCAAAATCAGACATTTCTTTTGCGAGTTCCTGATTCAGTTTCTTCAAATGCGTGCTTAAGATCAATGCATTTCCAAGTCGGTTGCCGTAATCGTACATCATTTTAAAGTGATGGCGGCAGAATCCGGTCGCATCTGTTTTTTCACGGATATCATCTTCCATGTAGGCGGAACCTAAAATAAATGAGACCGCATGCTGCTCGGCTTCACGCTCTAAATTGCAGAAAGGGCATTCGTCTTTGGCATTAAAAGCCTTGATTAAAGGGATGGTTGCTATATTTTCTTTCATATGATCTATGACTCCTTTGGCTGGTTGATCCACTTCTTTATTTATAAGAATTATAACAAAGTCTGATAATTCAAACAATAACACATAATAAATTTAAAGTTATGCCATAATAAATAAAAAACGCAACATTTCATATAAAATGTTGCGTTTTTTATTTACAATTATTATTTCGGCAGAACAAAAAGAAACTTAACCCCCAAATTTAAATTTTTTTAAATCCGTTCAGAAATTAATGGTATGAAAAATACTGTCCCGCTCGTCCTGAGAAATTCCCAGATAACGCTTTGTGATATAAAACGAGGAATGATTATACAGATCCATCAGAAGAACCGGCGAAATTCCCTGTTTCCATGCATGATAGCCAAACGTCTTGCGGAGCGAATGACAGCTGACATGCGTTTCGCATAAGGTTTCGTCCGCTGCTCTGCGCACAATACGATATGCCTGGGAGCGGCAGAGCGGATGCGCAGGTGTGGTGGGTTTTGAAAAAATATAATCCTCTGCGTCAGGTTTTCTTGTTTTCCTGTAACAGTCCAGTGCCTTGATAACATGTGAATTTAAGGCAATCTCATTGACCTTTCCTGTTTTCTGTTCATGGATCAGTAGATGATCTAAGAAACAGTCTTTCTCAAAATAATACACATCTTTCCATTTTAAATTCAATACATCACTGATGCGCAATGCGGTGTAGAGCCCAAGAATGATCATCGTATAGTTGCGTATATTCGGATGTGCAACCTCGTAATACGCAATGAAATTTTTTAGTTCGTCCTTATCACGGATCGGCTGTGTTGTACCCATAATGACTCCTTTCTGCGGAAAATACCGCAAGCCTGTAAACGCAACATTTTATATGGAATGTTGCATTCAGGGAGAAACAGATAATCAGGGAGGAAAACAGATTATATGCTCAAGTTAACGTTAAAGCCCGGTGACTATATTGACATCGGTGAAAACATCAGGGTCGTTTTTTCCGGCGGTTCTGCAAATAACATTCATCTTCTGGTGGATGCGCCGAGAGAGATGAACATTGCGCGCAGTTCTGCGGAAAGGAAAGGCAGCCGCGCCCACTATTATAAGGAACAGGGCATTTCGGAACAGGCACAGAAAGAGATCGCTGCAATTCTGATGAGGGAGCGCCGCAGCAGATCAGAAGAAGCAAGGTAATAAGGTCAGGCTAACCTAGGGGTCGGGCTTATTATAAATCTTTTTAAGACGTATGTCTTAAAAATTATTCCGCATATCACGGAAAAAAAGGGAAAGGATTCCCGGATGCCGGAGAACGGCAGAACACATTTTTTATCACACGGAGGTAAATATTATGGCAATGGTAGTACAGCACAACATGTCCGCAATGAATGCGAACAGAAATTTAGGCGTTACAACAGGAATGCAGGCAAAATCATCAGAGAAGTTATCTTCCGGTTACAAGATCAACCGTGCAGCAGATGATGCAGCAGGACTTTCTATTTCTGAGAAGATGAGAAGCCAGATCCGCGGTTTAAATAAAGCATCTGACAATGCACAGGATGGTATTTCTTTAATCCAGACTGCTGAGGGCGCATTAAATGAATCCCACTCTATCTTACAGAGAATGAGAGAGTTATCCGTACAGGCAGCCAACGGTACAGAGACAGATGACGACCGCGAGGCAGTACAGAACGAGATTTCCCAGTTACAGGAAGAGCTGACAAGAATTTCTGAGACAACAGAGTTCAACACGATGAAGCTGCTGGATGGTTCTCAGAGTGGAAGTACATCTTCAACCGGATCAGGTCCGAAGTTTGGTGTTGTGGATACAGGAATTTCCGGTGGAGGTGCAATTATAACTTCGAATGTTGCAGGAGTATCTGTATCGATAACCGCAGCAGCCACAAATAAAGCCGGACAGGAATCAGCAATCTGGGATAAGACAGGTAAAACATTAACGTTAAACCTTGCAGCCGGTAAAGTATATACACAGGATGAGATTGATGAACTGGTAGCTAATGCAAAACAGGAAGACAGCACAGCAGAAAATACACCGGCAGATATTAAGATTACCTTAAAAAATGGTGTTATGACAGCAACAGATGGTGAAGCCAGTGATGCAACCGCAGCTGGGGTGAAAGCTTCTTCTGCCGCAGTAACGGCAACAGGTGCTTTTGTTGGTGCAAATAAAGTTTCATTTACTGCAAACAAATATGGTACTGAGTTCAATGGAACCAAATTTAACATCAAATTCGGTGCTGAAACCGGAAAAGAAAATGTTTCTGTTACAAAAGGAATTACATATGATGCGGCTAACGCTGTAACAGCAGGTGAGTATGACATCAATCTTGCAGCAGGAAAAGAATATACAGCAGAAGACATTGAAGATATCTTAAAATCTGCAGGTTTTGATTTTGATGTGACATTAAGCGGAGCAACCCCAGACGAGCCGAACACTGTATTTGCAACTGGATCTGCAACTACATTTACGGGTATCACAATGGCTAATGGTGCCGGTGTCGGAAGCACAGAGGCTATGTGGAGTCAGGATGGCTATGACAGTGTTGCATCAGGAGCAGGAATTACTTTACAGATTGGTGCAAACGAAGGTCAGACCATGAGTTTCTCTATCGACAACATGAGTGCGAGAGCACTTGGTGTAGATGGCAACAAAGTTGATTTAAGCACACAGGCTGGCGCACAGAAAGCAACTGATACCATTGATGCAGCAATCAAGAAAGTATCTGCACAGCGTGGTAAAATGGGTGCGATCCAGAACCGTCTGGAGCACACCATCAGCAACCTTGATACAGCAGCAGAGAATACCCAGACTGCAGAGTCCCGTATCCGTGATACAGATATGGCAGAAGAGATGGTTGAGTATTCCAAAAACAACATTCTTGCACAGGCAGGTCAGTCTATGCTTGCACAGGCGAACCAGTCTACACAGGGTGTACTCTCCTTATTACAGTAATCTCTGGAAAAACAGTAATTATCATATGCAATGTAAAAATGTCCTGGAACGTTATGCTCCGGGGCATTTTTTGTGCACACTGTATACTTTAACTGCAAAATTTTTGTACAAAATGACGTTTTTGTTTGCCAAATGTAAAATATGATGTTAAACTGCACTTACATTTTTCGGAAGATGTATTCACAAGGCGATTGAAAAACGATCTGGCATTTCGTGTCAGAAAAAAGCGTATCATTGTTTTGACAGAACACCAGTCGACACTGAATGAGAATATGCCACTGCGTTTTCTAATGTATTTGGGCAGGACGTACAATCAGATGATGACAACAAATGCAGTATATAAGGAACGTCGGATAGAACTCGACGCGCCGGAGTTTGTGGTATTTTACAATGGGGACCGCAATCAAAAAGAATATTGGGAAATGCACTTGTCGGATGCGTTCCCGGAGGGAGTGAAAGTTAATATTGATCTGAGGGTAAGAGTGTATAACATTAACTACGGAAAGAACTCTAAATTATTGCAGCAGACAAAATTATTAAGTGGTTACAGTTATTTTGTTGATAAAATCAAACACTTATGTAAAAATGGAAGTGAATTAAAAGAAGCGATAGACACCGCGGTGCGTGAATGTATCAAGGAAGGAGTTCTTACAGATCAGTTAACTTATTTAGGATCGGAGGTAATGGGTATGTTTGCAACAGAATTTGATATGGATGAAGCTGTAAAGGTCTGGAAGGAAGAGGCGAGAGAACTTTTGAAAGCTACAGAGGAAGAAATACAAAAAGTCACAAAGGAGATGTAATCTGACAATCTGTTTAAGTGGCAAAATAAGAAGAAATGATAGCGGGCGAGACGCACAAAGACAGGTGTGTCTTGCCCAGTTTTATTTATGATGGAACATGGAACCGCTTTGTGGTAAAATTGATGCCATAAGATCGTTGCTGGACTAACTGACAGGGAGTGAACAGTGACACGCAGGAATGGAGAATAAAATGGGACAGGTTTATTTTGTCCGTCATGGACAGACAATTTGGAATGTGGAAAATAAGATCTGTGGTGCAACGGATATTGCACTCACGGAACTTGGACATAAACAGGCGGTTGAGACAGGAAAAAAGATCTTAGAACAGGGAATCAAAGCCGATGAGATTCTTTATTCCCCATTGATCCGGGCAAAGGACACGGCACTCCACATTGCAGAGATCACCGGGATTCCGGCAAGGGAGGAAGCACGTTTAAAAGAACAGAACTTTGGAAAATATGAGTCCACACCGAGAGATGGAGCAGAGTTTAGGGAAGCCAAAAAACAGTTTGTAAATCGTTATGAAGGCGGAGAGTCGATGCTTCATCTGGCACAGCGCATTTATAACCTGTTAGATGAGGTGACAGCTTCGGATAAAACTTATATCCTCGTGGCGCACAATGGAATCGCGCGTGTGGTGCAGTCCTATTTTTATGAGATGACCAACGAGGAGTACGCTGCATTTGGTGTGGCAAATTGCGCAGTGGTCAGATATGAATTTTAAAAGATGGGACAGCCGTAAAGCGTGTCACCGGAATGGAGAACTTTCATGTTAGGAAAGAAAAAAGGAAAACAGCGGAGAGAGTACGTACCGGATTATGTGCTTTATGATCTTGAAACGACAGGGATATCAAGTCTGTATGATGAAGTGATAGAAATCTCAGCGGTAAAAGTAAGAAACGGAAAGATCGTGGACGAGTTCAGCGAGCTTGTAAATCCGGGCAGGAAGATCCCTTATGCGGCAAGCAGCGTGAATAATATATCAGATAAAATGGTGGAAAAGGCACGCGCCTTTGAAAAAGTCTTACCGGAATTTCTTGCGTTTGCCGGGAACGACGTGTTAGCAGGGCATAATATTGCAGGGTTTGATATGAAATTTTTGTACAGGGACTGCGAAAAATATTTTGGACAGACATTGACAAACGACTACATAGATACGCTTGCGATCGCAAAAATGTGTTTTCCCGAATGGAAACACAGACGACTCTCTGATCTGGCAGAACACTATGGTATCTCAACAAAAGGAGCACACCGCGCGCTGGCGGACTGCCGTATGAACCAGCAGGTGTTTGAGATGATGGCGAAAGAATTAGGGGGAACATCTGTGAAACAGACAGAGGAGAAAATCTGTCCGCGATGCGGGCTTGCCTTAAAAAAGAGAAACGGAAGATTTGGCGAGTTCTGGGGATGTACCGGTTTCCCGGATTGCAGATATACGGAAAACGTATAAAAAAGAAAGAATTGTGCAGTGTGAAAAATAAAATTTTTACACGCAGAAATGGAGATGAAATGGAAGATTACAGTATTGCAAATACGACCAAAGAACAGCGCATTGCGCTGATCAGGCAGTGGATCCCGGATGAGGACGGGCTTGGTGACAGTGGTGATATGGATCTGTGGGATATCTACGCAGATTATATCAACGGAAAAAGAGAAATTGCTGAGATCAATGCAGAGATGTCAGGCACTTATTATACAGAGGAGGACTTAAAGTAATGGAGACATGGTTTTATGAAGTGGTTTCGATCGACGGGGATTATGCGAACCTGCGCAGAACCGACATCGAATCGAATGATCTGAAACTTGTGGCACGCGCCCTGCTTCCGGCGGAGATCATGGAGGGCAGCAAGTTAAAATATGAATTGATGCAGTATGAACTGATCGGCTGAAAAGGATGTTGATGCGATGGACAATGAAAAAATGATCCGAAAAAAAGTATCTGTTTATGGTGCAGTTCAGGGGGTGGGGTTCCGTTACAGGGCAGAGCATGCCGCAAACCTGCTTGGCGTGACCGGCTGGGTGAGAAATGAGCCGGACGGCTCCGTGCTTTTAGAGATGCAGGGGACGGAAGAACAGATCGACAAGGTGCTCGCGATGGTAAACCAGGGCACCTATGTAAGTATTGACCGTATCACGGCAAATCAGATACCGATCGAAGAGAGCGAGTATGGTTTTCACATAAGATAAAGGAGGACAAATCAATGGAACACATAGCAAGAGACGAAGCATTTACATTATTAAAAAAATACAATCAGGATCATACTGGAGACAATGAAAGCTACAGAAGATGAAATAAATGAAAAAACAATGGCAATGTAGCAGGGTATTCATGCAGCAGTAGATGAACTGTAAAAAGGATATTTACAAAATGTAGCGGATAGTGCAAAAAGCATTATCCGTTTTTTTTGTCAAAAAAAGTAAGAGAAAGTCGTTAAAACGCTAAAATTATACATTTGTAATTGACGCATATTTTGCAAAACGCTAAAATAAAAATGGTGAATCAGGCAAAAATAAAAAGAAAAAGGGACTGATAGTTTGAAAAGGTACATTGCAGCGTTATGTGTATGCCTCATGATTATTTGTATGGCAGGCATTTCAGGAGCGGATAGGAAAGAGACAAAAGAAAATCTGCCCAGGCTTATTATTGGAAGCGATAATTATGAACCGTATAATTATCTGGATGATGACGGACAGCCTACGGGGATTGATGTGGAATTGGCCAAACTGGTGTGTAAGAAATTAGGATATACACCGGTATTTCAATATATTAAATGGGATAAAAAGGACGAGTATTTAGACAGTGGTCAGGTTGACTGTATCTGGGGAAGTTTTACAATGAATGGCAGGGAAGATCTGTATCAGTGGGCAGGACCTTATCTTTACAGCAGGCAGGTCGTTGCGGTTCAGTCAGCCAGTGGAATCAAACAATTATCGGATTTAAAGGGAAAAAGAATCGCTGTGCAGGTAACGACAAAGCCGGAAGAAATTCTGCTGGAAAGAAAAGATTCCAAGATACCGGAGTTGGAGACAGTATACAGCATGTCTGCAATGGAGGAAATCTATGCAAGCCTCAGAAAGGGATATGTGGATGCGATCGCCGGTCATGAGAGTGCATTGGATAGATTTGTACAGAGCGCACCGGATCTGTATGTCATACTGGATGAGGAGTTATATGTCTCCGAACTGGGAGTTGCTTTTGAAAAAGACATGCATCAGGATCTGGCGCAGAAAATGACACTGGTTTTAAAGGAAATGAGGGAGGATGGAACAATCCAAGATATTGTCGAAAAATATGGACTGGATTCCAAAAAGGTGCTGGGGGTTGTAAATGCTGAATAAAGAAAAATGGACTGGAATCATTACCCGCAGATATATATGGCTGCCGCTTGCAACAGGTGTCCTTTTTGTTATGATATGTTTCATTATTTTTACCGGATATGACAGGATGCGAATCGAAAAAACGGCGGATAAGACGCTTGATTTCATGCAGGAGCGCGTTAAAAAATACGATAATTATAAAAATAATGACAAGGTAAAGAGCCTGTATCGTCTGGCGGATAAGACGCTGGAACTTAGTCAGCGCCTGGAAAAAGAAAATATTGACTACGAAGAACTGATTCCGGGATATATGAAGGATCAGCGTTTGGACGGGGTACTGGTATTAGATGAAAAATCACATTGCGTGTATCCTGACAACAATCAGGAAAAAGAGTATACATACTGGAAGGATAAGATTACCAGCCAGGCAGTAAAAAATACGTCGGTTCATCCACGGAAAATTTATATCACGCGTTTAGAAAAGGATGGAGATTCCTACGATTTTGCGGTGGTATCCAGAAGTGATGAAAAAGGGCTGATTGCTGCCTATATAAAAAAGGACAAGTACATGGAAGATGATGGCGACATATCCATTTATTCCCTATTTACAGGATTTACGTTTGAGAAGAATGGTATTGTAGCAGTAACAGATGGAAACCGTGTTTTGAGTTCTAATTCAGAGGAATTACTTGCGGTAAACCCAGGGGAATATCAGGATATATTTACACCCGATATTTACACGCGGAATGGGAAAAAGATGGTGCATTTAGAAAGTACGGGAGGACGCTGGTACGGAGAAATCAAGCAGATGAAAGAGTATACATTATACGCTTTCTTCCCTACCAAAGCTGTGTTTGCGCTGCGAACAAAAGTGGTAATCTGTGTATCAGGAATATACATATTGTGCTGGATGACATTCATGTTAGTCCGGGGATATATGGCTGAGGCAAACATGCGCCAGATGGAAAAACAGTATCATATCATCCGCTCGGTCAGCAGCGTATTTTCCATCTGTATGCTGCTGGATTTAAAAAAAGATACATGGGAAATTATCAAGGCATCTGACCGGATACGCAAAATGATCGGCAATGAAACAAACAATGTAAAAATGATGAGACGTTTCTGCAAAAGAGCAGTTGCGCCGTCGGATTGGCAAAATTTCTGGGATTTTGTAAATCCGGATACGATTGCAAAACGACTGATGGGCAAAGACTATATTCATTGCAGAATGGAAAGTATAAAGGGAGAATGGTTTACTGTCATGCTTGTGCCGCAGTATTATGATGCACAGGGCAGGGTTGAAGCCGCACTTTTTCTGAGCAGGAATATCACTGACGAAAAAATGCGTGAAATGGATTATCAGAAGAAACTGGAAAAATCGGTGGAACAGGCGGAGCAGGCAAACGTTGCAAAAACAGACTTTCTGCGGAGAATGAGTCATGATATCCGTACGCCGATCAATGGAATCCGCGGCATGGTAGATATCTGCCGTTATTATATAGGAAATCCGAAAAAACAGGAGGAGTGTCTGGATAAGATCATGCTTTCGTCCACGTTCCTGATGGAACTGGTCAATGATGTCCTGGATATGAACAAACTGGAATCCGGTCAGATCAAACTTGAGGAAAAGCCGTTTTCCATTTCTGAAATTTTAAAGGAAGTGGAAACAGTGGTTGGAATGGCGGCAACAGAACAGGGAATTAGTCTGACTGTCAAAAAAGAAGACATTATTCACGAAAATCTGCTTGGAAGTTCGCTCCATGTGCGTCAGATTCTGCAGAATATTACCTCAAATGCGGTCAAATACAATAAGGCAAATGGGAAAGTGACATTAGCGTGCAGGGAAATTCCTTCGGAGGGGGAAAAGGCAGTATTTGAATTTGTCTGTACGGACAATGGAATCGGAATGAGTCATGAATTCCAGAAACATGCGTTTGAACCATTTGTGCAGGAGGATAGTTCGGCACGGACTTCCTATGCAGGAACCGGACTTGGACTTGCGATTGTAAAAAAACTGGTAGAACAGATGGATGGTACGATCCATTTTGTGAGTGAACCTGGAAAAGGAACGCAATTTACGCTTATCATACCGTTTCTTGTGGATCATATGATGGAAAAACAGGCGCAGGAAAAACAGGACACAGACGAGGAATGTGGAATCAAAAATTGTAAGATTTTACTGGTGGAGGACTATGAGATAAACATGGAAATTGCCAGATTTGTTCTGGAAAATGAGGGCGCACAGGTAAAAGAGGCCTGGAATGGAAAGGAAGCTGTCGATATATTTGCCGCATCAAAGCCGGGTGAAATTGATGTGATCCTGATGGATCTGATGATGCCTGTCATGGGAGGATTAGAGGCAACGGAATATATCCGTAAGCTTCAAAGGGAGGATGCGAAAACCATTCCGATCGTTGCTATGACGGCAAATGCTTTTGCAGATGATGAAGAACGGAGTTTAGCAGCCGGGATGGATGCACATATATCCAAACCACTGGATGCAGAGCAGCTCATACAGGTAATTTCTGACATATGCAGAAGGCGGAAAGCCGAATAGTCGAATCACAGCGGCTGGTTGTGAGCTGCTGTTCAGACGTAAGCCTGACACTTTGCTGTCAGGCTATGCGCTGTAGTGTATATTGTTGTGAGATTATAGACCTGGATTTTTATAAAAGGTACTTTATTATCAGCAAGAGATGTAGTATACTTCTTCTGCGTTGTAATGGAATGGAATACTGTATTCCATGGAATAGCATATTCCATGGAAATATGCAAAGAGTGAGGACAAAAGAAATGCAGAAGAATCTTGGAAAGATCAAACGTACCGTGGAAGAGTATGTGGTGCTGACTGTTGCAACACTGATTCTTGTTGTGGGAGTGTATGTATTTAAATTTCCAAATAATTTTTCGTTTGGAGGAGTAACCGGTCTGGCAGTCGTGCTGGGTGCCGTACTTCCGACATCTCCGGGAAATCTTACCTTTATCATCAATATGCTGTTGCTGGTACTTGGATTTATATTCCTTGGAAGAGGATTTGGAGTCAAAACTGTTTACGTCAGTGTACTGACATCGGTTGGGTTAAGCTTTGCGGAGCGGGTGTTTCCGATGGATGCGCCTCTGACCGGACAGCCGGTATTAGAGCTTATCTATGCGATCGTACTGCCGGCATTTTCCGCGGCAATTCTGTTTAATATCGGAGCGTCCGGCGGCGGAACGGATATCGTGGCAATGATCTTAAAGAAATATACGAAGCTGAACATTGGAGCAGCATTATTTTTAGTGGATCTTGGAATCGTCGTTGCATCCTGTCTTGTATTTGATGCGCAGACAGGTCTTTGTTCCATGTGCGGTCTTCTGGCAAAATCTCTGGTAGTCGATAATGTGATCGAGAGTATCAACCTGTGCAAGTATTTTACGATTATATGCAACGATCCGGAGCCAATCTGTGAATTTATCACAAAAGAATTAAATCGCAGTGCTACGGTTTATCAGGCAGAAGGTGCTTACCAGCACAATCAGAAGACGGTGATCTTAACGGTCATGAAGCGGAGCCAGGCGGTAGAACTTCGTAATTATATCCGTATGAACCAGCCGTCCGCGTTTATTGCAATCACAAACAGCAGTGAGATCATCGGAAAGGGCTTCCGTGGTTTCAACTAAGGTTTGGTTGCGGGAAAGAGAAGTCTATTATATAATAGAAAGAGCGGGTTGCGTATGTGAAAAGTTATGCATATCTGAAGATGGTATGAGTACAAAACCGTGATGCAGCTATTTTATAAGATAAGAAATGGAGAAGCGAATGAAAATTTGGGAAGAGGATAATCAGAAATACATCAAGGCGATGATGGAGAAAAATACCACAGAGCAGAATGAGAAACTGACAAAGCGATTAGAGGAGATCGATTTTTCAGTGTTAGAACACATTGAAAGAAAAGAAACTGTCAATGAGCGCGGTGTATTTGCTCCGTTAGATGCCGTGGAAGTTAGCGAGATTGAGGCAAGAGGGGCTGAATTCAAAGAACTCGGTTTAAAGGCGATCCGTGAGGGAAAAGTCGGTGCAGTGCTTTTAGCAGGCGGACAGGGAACCCGCCTTGGACTTGACCGGCCAAAGGGAACATTAAATATCGGAGTGGCCAAGGAGTTATATTTATTTGAGCAGCTGCTTCGCAATCTGATGGACGTGACAGATGAGGCAGGAGTATATGTACCGCTTTATATTATGACAAGCAATATCAACAACGCAGATACGACAGCTTTTTTTGAGGAACATGATTACTTTGGTTATCCGAAAGATTATGTGAAATTTTTCGTACAGGAAATGGTGCCGGCATGTGATTATGAGGGGCGTATCTATATGGAATCACAGACCGAAGTTGCAATGTCCCCAAACGGCAACGGCGGCTGGTTCTCATCCATGGTAAATGCGGGACTGCTCTCTGATATTAAGGAGAGGGGCATTGAATGGATCAACGTATTTGCCGTAGATAACTGCTTACAGCGTATAGCGGATCCGATGTTTGTTGGCGCAACGATCGCTTATGGCTGTGAGAGCGGTGCAAAAGTAGTACGAAAAGCGGCACCGGACGAGCGAGTTGGAGTGCTTTGTACTGAGGATGGCAAACCTTCTATCGCGGAATATTACGAGATGACGGAAGAAATGGCAACTGCACGCAAAGAAAACGGTGATTTAAAATACGGTTTTGGTGTTATTTTAAATTATCTGTTCTCTGAAAAGAAATTAGAGCAGATCGCGGATGCAAAAATGCCAATCCATGTGGTAGAGAAAAAGATCCCATACATGGATGTGGATGGTACATTTGTGAAACCGGAGCAGCCGAATGGATATAAATTCGAGACACTGGTGCTTGATATGGTACACATGATGGATGACTGTATCCCATATGAAGTTGTGCGTGAAAAAGAATTTGCGCCGATCAAAAACCTTCACGGTGTGGATTCCTTAGATTCCGCGAGAGAGCTGATGAAAGGCTGCGGCATCGAATTATAGGATGATAGAAAATCAGTAAAACCGAACCCTGTTTTTAAATTGTTTATAAATATTTCATACAGACTTTATGCCGTTTTCTGCGGTATCTGTTATACTAATATTTATAGTGTGGGATAGTTACGCACAGAGTTGTTATGCGAAAAACGGTGTAACTATGAAGATTAAAACAATTTAGAAACGGGGTTTTTGTTATGATACAGAAACAGGCAATTGTAAATGATAGCATGAGGCAGGAATCGTATCCGGCTACTGCGAAGGGGGAAGACACAGAGGAAGGCAGGATGATGGATGCAGCGCAGGATAACAGTCTGATGTTGGTGCGCGGCATGGTCGATGATGACATGGAGCACATCGCGGACATGAAGGAGAAGTTTTCCCAGACAATCGATCCGATCCTGCGCATGTACAACGCAGCGATGTGCGCGACGACCGCACGCCTTGAGATCATAGAGGATGAGTTTAAATACCGCAAGCTGCGCTGTCCGATCCATCACATTGATACGCGGTTGAAATCGGCGAAAAGCATTCTGGGAAAGCTTCAGAAAAAAGATCTTGAACTGACACTCAGCGCTGCCTGCAACAATATCTATGACATTGCCGGAGTGCGTGTGGTCTGTTCCTATATCAAGGACGTATATCTGATCCGTGACCGCCTGATGGCGCAGGATGACATACATATCATGGAGATCAAGGATTACATTGAGCAGCCGAAAGGCAACGGTTACCGCAGCCTTCACATTATTATTCGTGTGCCGGTCTATTTTATGAACAAAAAGCAGATGGTGCCGGTCGAACTGCAGATCCGTACCCTTGCGATGGATCTGTGGGCGAGCTTAGAGCACGACATCAAGTACAAATCCCTTTATCAGGATGTTACAATGGATTTTTCCGATGAGTTAAAAGAGTGCAGCCGCCTGATCTATGAGGCGGAGGAGAAGATGGAGATCATGAATGCGGCACTGGAAGAGTGAGAAAAATGCATGTTGTTGCCGGTGTGAAGATCTCTCTCAAAAAAATTTGAAAAAATATAAAAAAAGTTATTGACAAATAACCAAAGTTAGAATAAACTAACTATCAGAAAAGGAAATGAGTTCAAGCAACTCTTTCTTTTTTGAACAGGAGTTAGGATAAACTAACCATATATGTTAAGACAATGGATCAAAAGATCTGTTGTTCTATGGGAGATGACCATGAGCAGGGAAGTGTTAGAGATTCTGGAGAAGATGGATAAAAAAGAATTAAAGACTCAACTGGCACTGCAATGTGCCCCGCTTCTTACGGGAATCAAACTTTCCAATCTTCTTACGGTGACAAAGAGCAACGAAGAAGATGTGAAAGATTTGTTCCGTAATACAGAAATTACTGTACATACACTCTACCAGACAAAACATCGGACGATATTCCTGCTTTTTCGTGAAAAACAACTACTCGCTTATCTGAACGAAAAAGATGTGAAGGAAACGATGAGATTGTTTGGGTATCAGACATTACGCCTTATCGACATTTTTGAAAAACTGTGTGCCCGCTATCAAAAATATATGAAGGATCATCTGTCTTTTCCGCATGAGCTTGGACTGCTCTTAGGTTATCCTGTAGAAGATGTGTTAGGTTTTATCCAAAACGAAGGACGCAATTATCTGTATTGCGGCTACTGGAAAGTATATGGAGATGTAAATGCGGCAAGAATAACGTTTGACCGCTACAATCAGGCAAAAGAAGATGCAATCCGCCTGATATCATCCGGCATGGAGATCCATGAACTTTTACTTTACGGCAGGATATTAGAATCCGCCTAGATGGATTCGTGATATATTCTGTTGTTTGATGTATGACCGGATTTTTAGGCAAAAGTAAATAAGATAAAAACGGAAAATACCCGGCTTGATGCGGCAAAGGCGTCGTGCGAGACCGGGAATCCGTTTGTATAAATTGAATGTGCAAAAATAAGCACAGAAATGGAGGAAATATGAGCAAGATTATCGTGGCATACTGGTCCCAGACGGGAAATACGGAAGCAATGGCAAATGCAGTTGGAGAGGGAATCAAGGCAGCAGGAGGAGAGGCAGATGTTGTTCCGGTATCTGCAGTATCCGTAGATGAGTTAAAAGCTGCATCTTCATTCGCATTAGGCTGCCCGGCAATGGGAGCCGAAGTATTAGAGGAGAGCGAAATGGAGCCGTTCGTAGAAGAAGTAGAAGGTTTTGCGGCAGGCAAAAAGATCGCTTTATTCGGTTCTTACGGATGGGGAGACGGACAGTGGATGCGCGACTGGGAAGAGCGCATGAATGCAGCCGGAGCAACTGTTGTAAACGGCGAGGGTGTGATCGCACATGAAGCACCGGATGATGAAGCGTTAGAGGCATGCAGAAGCCTTGGAAAAGCGCTCGTATAAAAGAACATAAAACGTAGAAGACCAGGTGACCGGGTATATAGAGGGAGAGAATCCTTTTATATACCCGGTTTTTAGTTATATTTTGGAGAATAAGAACTATTTTGCCGATGATGGGTTTGTCCTATGATATTTCATGTAAAAATGCTATAATGCAAAGGCGGCATTTACAATGGTGCTGAAAAGGAACAGGAAAGTAGAGAAGGGGATATGTTAAAAAAATTTGTAAAGTATGTCTCACAGAACATGCTTGGCATGGTAGGTATGTCTGTTTATATTCTTGCAGACACCTATTTTATTTCGGTTGCAGTGGGTACGGATGGTATTACTGCACTTAATCTGGTATTGCCGATCTATAACATGATGTTTGCTATCGGTGCGATGATGGGTGTTGGTTCTGCAATCCGCTTTGTGGTTGAATGCAGCCAGAACAAAGCGGATGCGGACGGATACTTTTTCCATGCACTTTTGTGGGCGCTTATTGTTGGACTGTTGTTTATGTTTGTCGGTCTGTTTCTGCCTGACAAATTGATTGCCCTGCTTGGCGGGGATGCAGAGATCGTTGCGGTTGGGAAAAATTATACGCGCATTTTTATGGGCTTTGCGCCGTTTTTTATGTGGAATTATATCTGCAATGCTTTTGTGCGCAACGATGGGAATCCATCGATCGCAATGGCTGCGACGTTATTCAGCAGTCTGTTTAACATTGTATTTGACTATGTTCTGATGTTTCCACTGGGACTTTCCATGGAGGGAGCGGCACTTGCAACAGCACTTTCCCCGGTGGTTGGTATCCTGATCTGTGGTATACATTTCCGTTCAAAAAAATGTACGATAAAATTTAAACCTGTGCTGCCGTCTGTGCGGAAAATAGTTTATTGCTGTCAGGTCGGTGTGTCATCCTTCGTGGGCGAAATTTCATCCGGCGTAATTACAATTGTCTTTAATATGATCATCCTTAAGCTTGCGGGAAATACCGGAGTGGCTGCCTACGGAGTGGTTGCAAACACTTCATTAGTTGCCGTTGCTCTGTTTAACGGAATTGCGCAGGGCTCCCAGCCACTCATCAGTGAATCATATAGTAAGGGTATCCGTAAAAATGTGAACTCCTATTTAAAGATGGCAGTTACGACTGCAATCGGTGTGGCGGTGTTGTTGGTGGTATTTATTTATCTGTATGCACCGATGGTGACAGCGGTATTTAACGGGGAACACAACCAGATGCTTGCCGGTTACGCGGAAAATGGACTGCGGCTCTATTTTATTGGATTTTTATTTGCCGGGATCAACATTGTCGGAACTGCGATCCTAAGTGCTGTTGAGTCTGCAAAATATGCGTTTGCGGCGTCGATCTCCCGTGGATTTGTAGCAATCATTTTCTTCGCCTTTTTATTGTCGGCGTTATTTGGATTAAACGGAGTCTGGCTGGCATTTCCGGCAGCGGAATTTGTGACAATGCTGATCACATTGTACGGATTGCAAAAGATCAAACTTGTTGATAAAAATTCCTGACAGTCAAAAATCTCTTGACAAAATACAAATCGTGATGTAAATTCAAGATACCCAATAGGGGTATATGGTATACGATAAAAATGGAAAACCGTGATAAAAATTCAGGAACAGCACAGACTATACGGACCGGAGGTAGACAGATGGCATGTGAAAAATGCAGCGCAAATGGAGATAACGTGAAGCATAAACAGCGTGAGAGTGCAGAAAAAAAGGCATTGCTCACGAGACTTTCCCGGATAGAGGGACAGGTGCGGGGAGTGCGTGCCATGGTGGAGGATGACAGATACTGCGTCGATATCGTCACACAGGTATCTGCGATCCAGGCTGCATTAAATGGATTCAACAAAGAACTGTTGGCACGCCATATCAAAACCTGCGTTTCCGAAGATATCAAAGAAGGCAATGAGCAGGCTGTCGATGAACTCTGTGAACTGTTAAAAAAGCTGATGAAATAACGGTTTGTATTTAGAAATGGAGATTGACATGAAGGAAAAGTTTGACGTAACAGGCATGAGCTGTTCGGCATGTTCCTCCCATGTGGAAAAGAGTGTTTCCAAACTGGAGGGCATAAAGACAGTCAGTGTCAACCTGCTGACAAACAGCATGCAGGTCGAGTATGATGAGACAAAGCTTGACACCGGAAAGATCATCGAGGCGGTGGAACATGCCGGATACGGTGCTTCGGTAAAAGAAGAGGGAAAAGCGGCAGCAGCAAAGGCTGGGCAGACGGAGGATGCGGTTTCTATCCAGCAGAAAAATATCAAAAACATGAAGACAAGACTGATCGTTTCTGTGATATTTTTGATACCGCTTATGTATGTGTCGATGGGACATATGATCTATAATGCACTTGGCATCCCGATGCCACCTGTCACCATGAAGTTTTTCCATGGAAGTGAAAATGCAGTCATCTATGCATTTACACAGTTTCTGCTTTTACTTCCGATCCTGTTCGCAAATCAGAAATACTTCCGCAATGGATTTGCAACCTTAGCGCGCAGAAGTCCGAACATGGACAGCCTGATCGCAATGGGAGCAACGGCGGCAACCGTGTACGGTATCTTTGCAATTTACCGGATCGGCTGGGGATTTCGTATTGGAGATATGGAACTGGTACACCAGTACAGCCATGATCTTTATTTTGAATCTGCCGGAACGATTCTGACACTGATCACGGTCGGCAAATACCTTGAGACAAAGTCAAAGGGAAAGACGAGTGAGGCAATCACAAAGCTGATGAATTTAGCGCCAAAGACAGTGACGGTAGTGCGCGATGGAAAAGAACAGGTCATCGATGCAGCTGACGTCGTACAGGGTGATATTTTTGTAATCAAACCGGGAGAATCCGTTGCGGTGGATGGTGTGATCTTAGAAGGAAAATCCTCCTTTGATGAATCTGCGATCACCGGGGAGAGTATTCCTGTGTTAAAACAGGAGGGAGACAAAGTTATCTCTGCATCCATCAATAAAGCCGGACTGATCCGCGCGCGTGCAACGCGTGTCGGCAAAGATACAACGATCGCACAGATCATCCGTCTTGTAGAGGAGGCATCTTCAAGTAAGGCGCCGATTGCGCGTCTTGCCGATAAAATTGCGGGGATTTTTGTACCTGCAGTTATTGGAATTGCGATTGTGACATTTATTGTATGGCTGGCCAGCGGGGCTGATTTTGAGTTTGCCATGTCCTGTGGAATCGCGGTACTTGTTATCTCCTGTCCGTGTGCGCTTGGACTTGCAACACCGGTGGCGATCATGGTTGGAACCGGAAAAGGTGCAGAAAACGGCATCCTGATCAAATCCGGAGAAGCATTGGAGACGGCGCATGTTGTTGATACCGTTGTGATGGATAAGACGGGAACCATTACTTATGGAAAACCGGTTGTGACAGATATAAGAATGTATACAGGTGTCTCGGAGAACGAACTGCTCACGATTGCAGGCAGTCTGGAAAAAGGCAGTGAACATCCACTCGCAGAAGCAGTTGTTTCAAGTTGTGAGGCGAAGAACATTGCTCCACAGAAAGTAAGTGATTTTGAGGCACTGTTTGGAAAAGGAATTAAGGGACGTTTATCATCCGGAAAACTTTACTATGCGGGAAATGAAAAACTGATGGATGAAGCACACATCGCCCTGCCCGTTGAGATCAAAAAAGAGATGGAACAGTTTGCAAAACAGGGCAAAACACCGCTTTTATTTGCAGATGAGACACAGATCATAGGAATGATCGCCGTTGCGGATGTCGTAAAACCGACCAGCCGTGAGGCAGTCAGACAGTTTAAAGAATACGGAATCCATGTCATCATGTTAACCGGTGACAATGAAGTGACGGCACAGGCAATCAAGGATCAGGTAGGAATCGATGAAGTCATCGCCGGAGTGCTTCCAACACAGAAGGAAGAAAAGATATCTGCTTTAAAGAACAGCGGGCATAAAGTTGCAATGATCGGAGACGGTATTAATGATGCACCGGCACTTGCCTCCGCAGATGTCGGAATTGCTATCGGTGCCGGTACGGATGTTGCGATTGAGAGTGCAGATATTGTTCTGATGAAAAATGACTTACTTGATGCCGTCGGGGCGATTCGTTTAAGCAAGGCGGTCATCCGTAATATCAAAGAGAACCTGTTCTGGGCATTTTTCTATAACAGCATCGGAATTCCGCTTGCAGCAGGACTTTTATATCCAATCTGGGGATTAAAATTAAACCCGATGTTCGGCGCGGCTGCGATGAGCTTAAGCAGTGTCTGTGTAGTAAGTAATGCGCTGCGTCTTAGATGGGTAAAACTTGGTAAAAAATCTTCGTCAGAAAATATACCAGATCATATGGAACAGGAGAGTACGGCTTGTGAGAACAAAGTTGTTACTTCTGAAATAAAAACAAAGAGTGATGTAAGAGAAAGCGAGGAAAAAATCATGAAGACAACATTAAGTATTGAAGGAATGATGTGCGGACACTGCCAGGCAACTGTCGAGAAGGCGTTAAAAGGAGTACCGGGTGTGTCTGAGGTAGTGGTAAGCTTAGAGGACAAAAATGCAGTCGTTACCGCAGAGGAATCAGTCAGTGCAGATGCATTAAAAGCGGCTGTTGTAGATGCAGGATATGAAGTAACTAATATTCAGTAAGGAATCATTACAGGCACAGAAATTATATTTTGCAGATTAAAAAAGATGAGCATAAGAAGGGGAAGCCGTGGTTATTCGGCTTCCCCTTCTTCTACGATCTGCTCTAACACACGGATGAGATCCTGCATGTTATTAAGCGTTATATTGCGTTCCAGGATCAGATTCTTCAGATCTGTGGAAAGCGTTTCAAATTTGTCTTTAATTCCGGGTGCTACATAAGATGCCATAGGTTCCTCCTTTTTTACGACAACAGGTTGGCCCGCCCGCAGGACGTACAATCTATTGCTTTTATACAGTTACCAGCTTATCATGTACATAAATTCGGAAAATTATGCTGCAAAAAAACACTTCTTGTAAAAATCGTCGTTATCCTTTAATATAAAGAAGGCATATAGCCGTTTTGGAACATTATAAATGAAAGAATGGAAACGCCATGGATTATTACAGCAGTCAGATCAGTAAATTAATACAGGAATTATCATCCCTTCCGGGAATCGGTGCAAAATCTGCACAGCGTCTGGCATTTCATATTTTAAATATGCCGGTGGAACAGGTCGAAGAACTTTCAGCTGCAATCGTGGATGCGAGAAAAAATGTCCGTTACTGTAAGGAATGTTTTACCCTGACGGATGATGAACTTTGTCCAATCTGTAAGGATGCAGGACGTAATCACAAGACGATCATGGTCGTGGAAGATACCAGAGATCTTGCGGCATATGAAAAAACGGGCAAATACGACGGTGTTTATCACGTTTTGCATGGCGCAATTTCCCCTATGCTTGGAATCGGACCTGCAGATATCAAGTTAAAAGAGCTGATGCAGCGTCTGCAAAAGGATGTTGACGAGGTGATCATTGCGACAAACTCAAGTCTTGAGGGAGAAACGACTGCGATGTATATCGGCAAACTGATCAAACCTACCGGGATCAAAGTGACAAGGATTGCAAGTGGTGTTCCGGTCGGCGGAGACTTGGAGTATATTGATGAGGTAACACTGCTCCGTGCCTTAGAAGGCAGAACGGAGATTTAATAAAAGAAACAGAAAGGAACATGACTAGACTATGACAAATCTGGAACTCGAAAAAACAGCGAACGAAGTCCGCAAAAGTATTGTAACTGCAGTACACAGCGCAAAAGCCGGACATCCGGGTGGATCACTTTCCGCAGCAGATATTTTTACATATCTGTATTTTGAGGAGTTAAACGTGGATCCGAAGAACCCGAAGATGGCAGACCGTGACCGTTTTGTGCTTTCAAAAGGTCATACGGCTCCAGGGCTTTATGCGGTTCTGGCAGAGCGTGGATTTTTCCCGAAGGAGGATCTTATTACACTGCGTCATACAGGATCTTATCTCCAGGGACATCCGGATATGAAACATATTCCGGGAATTGATATGTCATCCGGTTCTCTGGGTCAGGGACTGTCCGCAGCCGCTGGAATGGCAGCTGCCGGAAAGTTTGACAAAAAAGATTACCGTGTCTATGCACTTTGCGGAGATGGTGAGATCCAGGAAGGACAGATCTGGGAAGCTGCTATGTGGGCAGGATTCCGTAAACTGGACAATCTGGTTGTGATCGTTGACAATAATAATCTTCAGATCGATGGAACCGTTGATGAAGTATGTTCTCCTTACCCGATCGACAAAAAATTTGAGGCATTTAATTTCCACACGATCAATATTAATGGAAACGACTTTGATGAGATCCGTGCTGCGTTCAAAGAAGCACGTGAGACAAAAGGAATGCCGACTGCGATCATTGCAAAGACCGTAAAAGGAAAAGGTGTATCCTTTATGGAAAATGCCGTAGACTGGCATGGAAAAGCACCGAACGATGCAGAGTATGAGATCGCAATGAAAGACCTTGAGAAAGTGGGGGAAGCATTATGTCAGAAATAAAGAAAATTGCAACAAGAGAAAGCTATGGAAATGCTCTGGTAGAAGTTGGAAAAGAGCATGAAGACCTGATCGTATTAGATGCGGACCTTGCGGGTGCAACAAAGACCGGAATTTTCAAAAAAGCATTCCCGGAGCGTCATTGGGATGTTGGTATTGCTGAGGCAAATATGACGGGTATTGCGGCAGGACTTGCAACCTGTGGAAAAGTACCGTTTATCAGCTCTTTTGCTATGTTTGCAGCAGGAAGAAACTTTGAGCAGGTGCGCAACTCTATCGGATATCCACATCTGAATGTCAAAATTGGTGCAACCCATGCAGGCATTTCTGTCGGTGAGGATGGTGCCACCCACCAGTGTTTAGAGGATATTGCTCTGATGCGTACGATTCCTGGCATGGTAGTGATCAATCCGGCAGATGATGTTGAGGCAAGAGCAGCCGTACACGCTGCATACGATCATGTGGGACCTGTATATCTTCGCTTTGGACGTTTGCCGGTTCCTGTATTCAATGACGAGGCAGCTTACAAATTTGAGATTGGTAAAGGAATTGTTTTAAAAGAAGGAAAAGATGTGACAATTTTTGCAACCGGACTCTGCGTAAATGAGACGGTAGAGGCAGAAAAAATGCTTGCAAAAGATGGTATTGATGCGGAAATTATCAATATTCATACCATCAAACCGATCGATCGTGAACTGGTTGTAAAATCTGCACAAAAGACCGGAAAAGTTGTTACAGTTGAGGAACATTCCGTGATCGGCGGACTTGGAAGTGCAGTATGTGACGTACTTTGCGAGGAAGCACCGACAAAAGTATTAAAAATTGGTGTCAATGATGTGTTTGGTGAATCCGGTCCGGCACTAGAGCTGCTTCATAAATATGAGCTTGATGCAGAGGGTATTTACAAAAAAGTAAAGGCATTTGTAAAATAATAAGTTAAGAATAAGAATAAAGAAAGACTGCTGTCATTACGGTAAGGCGTATGCAGCAGTCTTTTTCTGTCGAAAAGTTTTTGAAAAACTGCCCATAAAACCACAAAAAAATCGGACATGCTGTGATACGATTTCAAAATAAAGAGAAGTGTTTTAAAATCGTGTGAAAACAAATTTTCACGCACAGGAATGGAGGATTGGAATGATAGAGATTATCCGGGAAGAAAATTGGGATGATACAAAAGAAAAAAAGCTGCCAAAAGATATCAGACAGATTGGGAAACCGGATGTTGGGGAGCGGATATACATAGAGGATGAAGTATATAAGTATTTGCATCCATATGAAAGTGACTGTGAAAAACTTGTATATGTTTTACTTGGAAGATTTGAAAATTACAGTGGAAGACAGTGTACATTTGTGGAAGCAGCGATACAACTGGAATATGCGGAATTTGATGCAGAGATTCCAAGATGGGGCGACCATGAATGGGCGTATATATATAAAAGATTAAAGGATGAATATGACAGTATGGTTATTGTTGGGTGGGCTTTGGATCACAGAGGATGCCTTCCGAATATGACCAGACAAATCGAGCAATTTCATCAGACTCATTTTGGCGGCATTCATCAGACATTGTTTTTAATGGATACACTCGAAAAGGAGGAATCATTTTTCAGTATTCGGAATGGGCACTTGTACCGGAGAGAAGGATTTTACATATATTATGAAAAGCATACTTTTGCCGGATCAAAAAAGATGGAGCATCAGAAAGATAAAACGGAAGAAGTGAACCTGCCGGAGACAGATGCAGCTGTATTCGCGCAGCAGGATGAACCTGCTCTGACCATAAAAGAAAAGGAGAATTTAAATGATGTCCTGGAGGAGGAACTCTATATGGAAGAGAGCATGCAGCAGGACGAGCCAGAGCCGGTGCTGCAACCGGATTTAAAAAGACAGGGACGTTACCGGAAACAGATGGAAGAAGCGGAAAAAACGGACGAGGCAAAAATTCCGGTATATTCTTCACTTGTATTGGCTGTGGTGGTATTGACTCTTGGATTTACCGCCTATCAGAACCATAAGAAAATGAATGAGATGGAAAACACGTTAGCACAGATGAATCAGGTACATATTGCGACAGAGATGCCGGAGACAGAAAAGGCGGCGGATTCTGGAATTGTGGTAGAAAATATTGCGGGAAATATAGAAAAACAGACGGAGACAAAACAGGCGGAACAATCGGAAATGAACGGAACGCAGATGGCAGGCCAGACCGAAAAATCCGAAATGTCTGAGATGGCAGAGATGACAGAGACGCAGACAGGCACAGAGCCGTCTGGAGCAGTAGAGGCACAGACGGGCACGGAACCGACCGGAGCAGTAGAGACACAGACAGGCGCGGAATCGTCCGGGACAGTGACAACACAGACAGGTGCAGAAGTGTCAGAGGATGCGAAGACGCAGAATGTACAAGGAGAACAGAAAACAGAAACGGACACGACAGATGGGGCAGAAGCAGATAAGGAAAACATAAAAGAGACGACAGCACAGGCAGACGAGGCACAGACATATTTAAAACAGGGATATTATGTAGTACAGCAGGGGGACAATCTTGCAGCAATCTGCCGGAAAATATATAAGACAACAGCCATGATGGACAAGGTATGTGAGGCAAACGGAATTGATGATCCGAATGCGATATATGCAGGTCAATATCTTACGCTCCCCAATTAGCAAAGCAGCCAGATCCAAAAATTAAGATGAAACATCCAGGGAATAATGCTATAATAATGAAAATGTTGTTTTCATTGGGAAACAGGCAGGAATGAGGATTAAGATGAAAGAGAGATTGATGGGCGGATATGGCGGAAAATAACAAGAGAGGATTTCATGCGGTAGAAGAACCGGATATGGAAGAGTATGAACGCAAACTGCACAAACACAGGATAAAGGTAGTCAGAAGAACCATAATTCTGACCGTTATCGTGTTGGCAGTTTCTGCAGGACTCTGGGTGTTTATGGCGCTGCGCCATTATGAGAATTTTGATGTGAGATCGGCTGTTGACAGAGCGGATACGGAAGCAACAAAGTTTGCAAATTTTGGGGGCAATATTTTAAAATACAGCAACGATGGGGCTTTTTATACGGATGCAGCGAACGAACTGATCTGGAACCAGACCTATGAGATGACAGATCCACAGATTGATATTTGTGAAGATTACCTGACGATTTATGATAAAAAAGGAACCATGATCTATATCATGACCAGGGAGGGGATTTTAGGAGGTATAGAAACGACGATGCCAATTCAACAGGTGCGTGTGGCATCACAGGGGACGGTGGCGGTTCTGATGAAAAAAGATGCCTCCGGCTATCTTGCAATGTATGATAAGGCAGGTACAAAACTGACAGAAGGAGAGATTCACGGCGCGAAGAAAGGTTACCCGATTGCAATCGCATTATCGTCGGATGCTTTAAGGCTTGCAGTTGCCATGTTAGATATCAATGATGGAAGTATAAAAAGTACGATTGCTTTTTATAATTTTGGAACGGCGGGAGAAAGTGAGATCGATCATGTAGTCGGAGCACAGACATTTCCGGATACGGTGATACCGGAAATTGTCTATCTGTCAGACAACAGACTTGCTGCATTCTCAGATACCGGAGTGATTTTGTTTGAGGGATCACAGAAACCAAAACAATCCGGAACGATTCCTTTTGAAAAGGAAGTGAAAAGCATTTTCTATAATGATAATTATATTGGCTGCGTGACAGGCAATGATGATGAGGCGGTGACACATCACATAAGCGTTTATGACCTGGATGGGAAAAGTGTTCTGGAAAAAGATTTTACAATGGAGTATACCGGCGTGGAATTTCTCGCAAATAATGAGATTTGTATTACAAATGAAAATGCGTGTGATATATATACCATACATGGAATTTATAAATTCCACCATGAGTTTGAACAGACACTTTATAAGATCATTTCCGGGGACGGAGCACTGAATTATACATTTATACTGGAAGATACAACAGAAAAAATAAGACTGAAATAAGGAGCATACATATGAACTGGGTTTTGCTGCTGGTATTGCTGATACTGGGATACAATATTATAAGAGGATACAAAAAAGGTTTTTTACGGATTGTATATTCTCTGGTATCCTGGGTTATAGTATTTACATTTGTTACCGTTGCGACGCCATACATAAATACATATCTGATGGAACACACGACACTATATGAACAGATTGAGCAGCAGTGTAGTGAACAGATAAAAAAATCAGTAGAGGAAAAACAGAAATCCGTTCAGAATGAAAGCAGTCTGGATAATCAGGAATTGTCGCAGTTTGGAATTATGCTTCCGGATTCAGTGGTAAATGATATTTTTGAGAAAACCGGAAATATGGCAGGAGAAATTATTGAACAAAGTGGTCTTTATGATGAAATAGCAAAACAGATTGCGGAATTTGTGGTAGAGGGGATTGCATTTTTCATTGCATTGGTCACAGCATGGACCATTGTCCATGTGATAGCACGTGCATTGAGAATTGTTTCAAGGATTCCGGTGCTGAGTGGCGTGAATCGTACACTGGGTATATTTGCCGGAGGAATATATGGATTGATATTGGTATGGATCGGCTTTTACATTATAGCAGTGACAAGTACAAGTGAAATGGGGGGTGTGCTGGTTACATATATATATCAGAGTAACCTGCTAAAATATCTATACGAAAACAATGCTATTTTGACGATCATTATAAATTTCTTATAGTTAGTAAAAAAAGTGTTGACATATCATAACAATAATGCTAGTATAAAAGTCCACTGCAAAAGACAGACACTTTTGTGGGGCAAAAAAGGTACTTGATTGTTTATCTTTTTAGAAAAAAAGTTGTTGACAAACAGAACAACACATGATAAGATATCAGAGTTGTCGCGTTTGAGACAATGAACAGATCGGACAAAACCGATTGAAAAAAACTTTCAAAAAAATGAAAAAAGTTCTTGACAAAACAGACTTGATAAGATATAATAAACAAGCTGTCGCCGAGAACGACACAAAGAACATTGATAACTGAACAGTGAAATAACCTTGAAAGATTC
>ERZ1026854.518-NODE-518-length-26972-cov-139.949289_pt1 | contig 26972 bp, 28 predicted proteins | sample MGYA00380157_ERZ1026854 | MGnify/ENA primary metagenome ERZ1026854 (study PRJEB33269, sample SAMEA4719793) | human gut metagenome | biome: human-associated habitat; feature: organic feature; material: feces | place: Cameroon | collected 2013-10 ... | reverse complement strand
AATGAGATATTACCATTCAGCACTGTTTGTGTCAACACTAAATTCTTCTTTTTTTAAAAATTTTTTGAAATTCTTAAATTTGCTTTTCCGCCTTTAAAAATGAGAATTTTATACCTTAAAAACTGAATAATAGCTTATATAATGAAAGAAAATGTTCCTTAAAATTGAAATCTGCCGGAAGTTATGCAGGTTCGGACATTGAAGTTGCCATAGAAATTGCAAACCGTCTGGGAATGAAACCGTTCCTTAAACCATACCTTGACTCAAGTAATTGTGCTGACAGACAGATGAAAAATATTATCAGAAATTCCATTTCGGATGCGCTTACGGGACCAGACACGCTTTTGAAACAGATACAAATGAACTGCGCGAAAAACTGTGTGAAGATCTTATCGTTTTTTCTTTTGATTCGAACGGTTTGAAAAAAATAAATAACACTTACGGTCATAGTGCCGTCGATAAACTTTTGCGGCTGGCAGGAATTTGCATTGATTATTCATTCGGCAAATACGGAAAAGTCTACCGTTACGGAGGGGATGAATTTATTGCACTGATTTATGTTGACAGCAGAAAAATAAATCTTATTCTGGATAATTTCAAAAAAAATTGTGGCAGAAAACAGGGAATTTAAATATGAACTGAGCATTGCCTGCGGTTTTGCTTCCCATGCAAAAAACAAGAATCTAACCATTGACGAACTGATCCAGACTGTAGACAAAAAAATGTATATAGAAAAAGAGAGCTATCATAAAAACCAGAGTAATCTGTCTGACTGAATTGAATTCTGGAATATTCTTTTTACTATTTTTTATTTTCTTTATCCAAAGACGAATCTATGAGATCGAGTGCTGTTTTGGAAAATTCCTGCGGAAATGAAATTTCTGTAAACCTGTAAAAAGGAAAAACACGACCGCAAGAATTATTTTTTTTACTTTCATTGCGCTTTTAACCTTCTTCGTATTTAATAAGTTACAATCTGTTTTTGTGATTTTTTTACTGACAGATTTTTATTGTAGAGATTTTTATTCAAATTCATTATAATGGAAGAATACAGGAGAATTAAATTGAATTATTCAAATTATTTTGTACAGAAAAAAAAATTATCGATTAAGGTACAGTCACTTGCCGTGCTGGGATCTGTTGCGGCATGCGTTATTCTTCCACAGATTTTTCACCTGATTGGAAAAATTTCAGGCAGTGGAACAGCAGCCGGAATAGTGTTCAGCCCGATGCACATTCCTGTTATTGTAACGGGTCTTCTTGCAGGTCCTTTTGCAGGAGCAGCGACAGGACTTTTTGCACCGCTTGTTTCTTATTTAATCTCGGGAATGCCTGTTGCGGCAATGCTTCCTTTTATGACAGCGGAACTTTTTGGTTACGGACTTGCGGCAGGTTTTTTGAGATGTGTAAAAATTCCGGCTGCAGTTAAAGTTTTAGTTTCCATGATTGCAGGACGCGTACTTTACATGGTTGCAGCAATTGTTGCAGTTTTTCTTTTTAAGAATGAAAGCGTTTCTGTTTTAGGAATATGGATGGCAGTACCGAAATGTCTTCCCGGAATTGTACTGCAGCTTGCTTTTATTCCGCCGTTTGTTTATTGGGTAGATTCTCTTTCAGAAAAACAGAACTAAACGAAAATGACTGTTGCGCAGGAAAACAAAATTTTAAATGACGCAGAAAAAATTTTATCTTTGATAAAAAAGCGTCCGTGCATTATCGCGCTGGACGGAAGATGTGCCGCAGGTAAAAGCACACTTGCTTCTGTTATGAAAAAAGAATTCGGCGCGACAGTTTTTCACATGGATGATTTTTTTCTTTTGCCGCAGATGAGAACGGCAGAACGCTTTGCTTCTCCGGGACAAAATGTTGACCACGAAAGATTTCTAAAAGAAGTTCTTCTTCCACTTTCACGCGGTGAAAGTTTTTCTTACAAACCGTATGAGTGTTTTGCATCATGTTTTGGAAAAGAAATTTTTTGTACACCTGCGCAGATTTCTGTTGTTGAAGGTGTATATTCCTGCCGTCCGGAACTGCGGAAATTTTATGACTTATGTGTTTTTGCTGACATTGATAAAGATGAACAGAAAAACAGGATTCTGCTCAGAAATGCAGATAAAGCACAAATGTTTTTTTCAAAATGGATTCCGCTTGAAGAAGAATATTTTGAAGCATTCCGCATAAAAGAAAATGCAGATTTAGTTTTGCAAAATTAATTTTACAGAAAACAGAGAATATTATAGCTGCAATTGCGTTATTGACTTGGAACTTTCGGATGCAGAGCTACCGACGCAATGCTTTAAGCCGGTGCAGAAATTATTATTTTGAACAGGGACCGCGAGGTTGTAGAAAAATACAAAGGCATGATTCACAATGCTTATATAAGCGATGCAATAAATGAAAAAAAACAACGGCAGTAGCACCGGACACCGTTTTTGAAGCAGAAATGACACTTCTTGTCGCGGGAGAAACGGCTGATATAATGAAATATTCTGAAAAAATACAAAATGATGCCGCCAAAAACAGAAAGCTGTTTGACAGACTGTTCAGGCGGCAATCGGAAAACCGTTAAACTTTTTTGAAATTATTTTGTTCTTAACGCACGCATTGCATTAAGAACAGAAATTACTGTTACACCGACATCTGCAAAAATTGCAAGCCACATATTTGCAAAGCCGGACGCTCCGAGCGCAAGGCATGAAAACTTTACTACAAGGGCAAACGCAATATTCTGGTAAACTATACCAAGACATTTGCGGCTTATTTTTATTCCGCGGGCAATCTTAACCGGATTGTCATCCATAAGGACAACATCGGCGGCTTCTATTGCAGCATCGCTTCCCAACGCTCCCATTGCTATACCAATATCGGCTCTTCCCAAAACAGGCGCGTCATTTATTCCGTCTCCTACAAAGGCAAGTTTTTCTTTTGCACTGTTCTGTTCAAGAAGTTTTTCTACCCAGCCTACTTTGTCTGAAGGAAGAAGTTCGGAATGAATCTCATCTATTTTTAACTGCGCTCCCACTTTCTGTGCAACCTTATCAGAGTCTCCGGTGAGCATGACTGTTTTTTTGACGCCGTATTTTTTAAGCAGAGAAACTGCACGTTCACTTTCGTTTTTAACAACATCGCTTATCACAATGTGTCCTGCATATTTGTTGTCAAGGGCAACGTGAACAATTGTTCCGGCACTGTGGCATTCGGCATAGGAAAGTCCCAGTTTATTCATGAGCTTTGAGTTTCCTACAGCAACTTTTATACCGTCCACATTTGCTGTAAGCCCGAGCCCGGCAAGTTCCTGAATGTCTGTTACACGGCTGCGGTCAATTTCTTTTCCGTGGGCAAGAAGAAGACTTTTGCTTATCGGATGACTTGAGGCACATTCGGCAAGGGCTGCGTATTCAATTATTTTTTCATTTTCAATTTCATTGTGGTGAATTCCTGTTACTTCAAAAACTCCTTTGGTAAGGGTTCCTGTTTTGTCAAAAACAACGGTTCTGACTTTGCTGAGTGTTTCGAGATAATTTGAACCTTTGATTAAAATTCCTTCACGGCTTGCACCACCGATTCCTGCAAAAAAAGAAAGCGGAATACTTATGACCAGAGCACAGGGACAGCTTATTACAAGGAAGGTAAGCGCGCGGTAAATCCAGACGGACCAGCTGGGACTGTTTCCCAAAATAATTTGAATCATCGGCGGAAGGACACCAAGTGCAAAGGCCGCGATACAAACTGCAGGAGTATAAACCTCAGCGAATTTTGTAATGAAGTTTTCTGATTTGGCTTTTCTTTCACCTGATTCTTCTACAAGCTTAAGGATTTTTGAAACAGTTGACTCACCGAATTCTTTTGTCGTTTTGATTTTAAGAACGCCTGTAAGATTTATGCAGCCGCTTGTTACTTCATCCCCTGCTTTTGCTTCGCGCGGAACACTTTCACCTGTAAGAGCACTAGTGTTGAGAGTTGAGTTTCCTTCTACAATAATTCCGTCGAGTGGAATTTTTTCGCCGCTCTGTACAATGATTGTAGTTCCGCATTTTACTGACTCCGGAGAAACACGCACTAATTTACCGTCACGCTCGATGTTTGCATAGTCGGGGCGTATGTCCATAAGTTCGGTTATGTTGCGGCGGCTTTTTCCTACTGCATAACTTTGGAAAAATTCACCAACCTGATAAAAAAGCATTACCGCAACGGCTTCGTTGAAATCTGTACTTTTGGAATAAACTGCAAGCGCGATAGCACCAATTGTTGCAACCGCCATCAAAAAGTTTTCGTCAAAAACCTCACCATGCATTATTCCTTCGACAGCTTCCTTTAAAATATCAAATCCGATAATCAGATAACAAACAAGATAAAGTACTGCACTTGTTATTTTCCAGGCTGTACTTTCTGCAACCTGTCCCAAAAAAACAGGAATGATATTAAGTACAACAAGCATTGCAAATGAAACTATAATTTTTGTAAGAGTTGATTTGTGTTCGTCTGTCATGTTTACCCCGCTTTATTTTTTTTGATTAAACGTTTGTTTAATCGTTTATATTAACTATAACGCGTATCAATTAAACAGTCAAGCAATGGTTGAATTATTTTAAGAAAAGTGTTAATTTAAATTTATGAGCGATAATTCACTTCCGCATAATCACGGGGAAAAAAATATTGAAACACATCTCAGAAAAATGCTGGCAAAAAAACAGGATTTCAATTCACTTGCAGATACATTCAAACTGCTTGATGACTCGAGTCGCCTGCGCATTTTCTGGACATTATGCCACTGCGAAGAATGTGTTCTAAACATCGCTTCACTTCTGGAAATGACAAGCCCTGCAGTAAGTCATCACTTAAAGCTCTTGAAGTCGGCAGGACTTATTGTAAGCCGGCGCGGCGGAAAAGAAGTTTACTATAAAGTTCCGGATACAGAATTATGCAGACTGCTTCATAAAAGTGTAGAAAAATTAATGTCCATTTCGTGCCCGGAATAAATTTATAAATTGAATTTTCTATATTTTGCCGGCGTTGTTCCTTCGAGTTTTCTGAATGCCTGCGTCCAGTAGCTCTGGCTGGGAAACCCGAGAGTAAGTGCTATATCTGAAAGTGAACATTTTGTATAACGAAGCATATTTTTTGAAGTTTCAATTTTTTTTTCAAGAACATATTCCTGTACTGTTTTTCCCGTTTCTTTATGAAATAACCTGAGAATATAACTTTCGCTCAGCCCGGATACTTCTGCAAGTTTTTTTGCCGTAATTTTATCATGCAGATTTTCGTAAATAAAATTCAAACAGGCATTTACATATTTTGAATAAATTCTTTTCTGCGATATGCGCTTCATTTCTGAAGTATATTCAAGACACATTTTTTTATGAAGAGAAGAGATTTCTTTAACATCAGTCATTATGTCTGCTTCCATAATATAAACATCACTCATACTGTACGCTCTGGAAAATTCCATTCCGCCTTCAATGCAGGAACGGGCTATCATTGCAGCCGTAATTACAAAATGATATTTTAAATTTCTGAGGGGATTAGTAGACAGAACACCAAGTCCGTTTTTTTCATCAAGGGGTTCACGGCACAATTCTTTCACTTTTTTTACATTGCCGGTTTTTATTGCCGAAAAGAATTCCGTTTCGGGAACAAGAGGTGCACGCACAAAATCATTCTCACGGTTTACAAATTCCCTGTAAAAGAGTTTTTTCTTGTCATCCATACAATTATTATAGCACATAAAAGATATTTTTAGCATACAAAAGATATATTTTGCACTTTTTATGTGTGAAAATTAATTCAGAATCAAGGCTGCAGACTTGAGAAATATTTATTTAGTCAGTTAAAGTTTATGGGGAAGAAAATGAATCTTAAACACGGAATCAATTTGGGCGGCTTTCTGTCACAGTGCAATCACAAGCTGGAACATTATAATTCTTTTGTATTACAGGAAGATATAATGCGCATTAAATTGGACGGCTTTGACCATGTGAGGCTTCCTGTTGACTACGAAGTTTTTGAAACTGAAGACGGAATTTACAAAAAAGATGGTTTTGAACTTGTTGAAAAAATAATCACATGGTGTGCAACTTACGGTCTTGATATTATCATCGATTTACACAAAGTGTTTGGTTATGATTTTAACAATGCGGGAGATTCGTGTAAAAACAATCTTTTTGGAAACGAAAACCTTCAGCAGCGTTTCTTGAATTTGTGGAATGAAATTTCAAAAACATTTTCCAAATTTACAAACGTAGCTTTTGAAATACTTAATGAAGTTGTAGAAAAAGAAAATACAGATTCATGGAATTCTCTCATAAAAAAAACAGTTGCGGTTATAAGGAAAAATGCCCCTGATACAATTATTATCTACGGTGGAATTCAATGGAACAGCGCTAACACATTAAAATTCCTTGAACAGCCGGCAGACAAAAACATTATCTGGACATTCCATTTTTATGAACCGCTGCTGTTTACCCATCAGAAAGCATACTGGGTTCCGGCCATAAAAGATTGCGAAGACATAACTTATCCGGGAACAATGGAGTCTTACCGTGAAAAAAGTATTCCGATAGGATATCAGGGTGAAGCTGTCGTAAAATGTGCTTCTGCAAAAATGGGAATCTCCTTCATCGAAGAAATGATTACAGCCGCAATCGATGCTGCACGAAAAGCGGATGTAAAACTTTACTGCGGTGAGTTCGGTGTAATTGACCGTGCACCTGTAGAAGACACACTCAGATGGTTTAAGGATGTTGATTATGTTTTCAAAAAAAATATGATCGGATATTCAGTATGGACTTACAAAGAAAAAGATTTTGGAATTTACGGCAATCACTATGATTCAATAAGAAATGAACTTCTTGAATTGTGGCGTAAATGAACTTACAAATACAACAGAAGATGAAAGTTTTTACGGACAATGGCCATGCTGCGAAGAAATTTACATTATGGAAGTCGTAGGCAGCGACACAAGCAAAGCATTTGGAACAGTTCACTACGGAAGTCCGCACGCAGAAAGCCAGGGAAGTATTCTTCTTGGTGACAATGCATTTTCCGATGAGTTTCATCTGTTTTCCTGCGAATGGGAACCGGGAAAATTAACAAAAAATACAAATATGAATTTTCTATGGAATCAGGAAATCCGTCGGCTATGCTGAGTATTTCGCTTGGTGCTGTTTGCGGAAAAAGGATTTCAAAACCACACAACGTAGATATAGACAATGTAAGTCTCGAAGTTGTTAAATAAAAAAAGCGGGCAGCCTAAAAAAATCAGGACTGCCCGTTAATTTTTTAAACCAAAAGACTACTTGCGCTTAAGGTACTTGATAGAATCCAATGCTACGGCTGCAATCAGAATAAGTCCTTTAAATACAAACTGAAGATTTGTATCAATACGAAGGAATGTAAGACAGTATGTAAGTGATGTAAAAATTATTACACCAATTACAGCTCCCGAAATTTTTCCTATACCTCCGTTAAAGGAAATTCCTCCTACAACACAAGCAGCAATTGCATCAAGCTCATACCCCTGTCCTGTTCCGGCAGAGGCATTTGCTTTGAATGCTTCCAAAAAGGCACCGCAGCCATAGAAAATTCCGGCCATAATAAAGATACCCATCGTTGTCCAGAATACCGAAATTCCGCTTACTGCAGCCGCTTCTGAATTTCCACCAACGGCATACATATTCTTTCCAAAGGTTGTTTTGTTCCAGATAAACCACGCTACAAAGATTGCAATTATCGCAGGAATAATTAGTTTCGGGAATGTAACCAATTCACCGTTTATTACACCCATTACCCAACGACCTCCAATCATGTCCTTGATTTTACCATCAATTGAACCTACAGGAGTTCCCGAAGTTCCAAAGAAAAGCAAACCGTAAATAATAAGCTGTGTGGCCAGTGTAGAAATAAACGGATGGATTTTTAACTTTGCAGTAAAGACACCGGCAAAGGCACTAAAGATTACGCATAGCAATATAGAAAGAAACAATGCAAATGCAAGACGTCCGCCGATACTCATTGCAGTAAAATCCCATGGTCCCATTTTAAACATAGTGACAATATTTTTTCCGGGATGCAAAATCAATCCAGTGACTACAGACCCAAGCGCAACCATTCGTCCTACACTCAAGTCGGTTCCGGCAATCAATATTAATCCGGCAACTCCCAAAGCATAGAACATACGGGTTGAAGACTGTTCAAGAATTGTAAAGATATTGGGCAGACTAAACAGGGCGCCGTTTCCTGTAAGTGGAGCAATGATAATACAAACAATAAAGAAAATTATGATTGTAATATACAACCCGTTATCAAGGAAGAATTTTGATGCCTTAAAGGAATTCTTGTAGTTCTGCCAGGAAAGACCTATATCTTCTGCAATATAAGGAACGCCGTTTCTGAATGCACGGTTTTTCTGAACGCGGTCTACATAAGCCTGATTAATTGCCATCTTTGCAAATTGAATTTTATTATTGCGGTGGCTCTTCTCGTCAAACAGAGCAGACTTCAATTCGTAAGCGCAGTTGTTAATATCCCTCTTTTTGTTGGCTTTGGAAACATCATCAGTTTTGCCTTCATAGCTTTTTACAATTTCTGCTTTTTTTGCGGCAAAACTGCTTTTTATCTTTTGAATATTCTCTGAGTATTCATCTTTTGCCTTTACAATAACTTCTTTTTGCTCTGCTTTTACATCTTCAATATATTTAACTGCGATAGAATTTGTATAGGCAACACTTTCTTTGGTAAGAGATGCAATTTCTTCTTTGTTTTTTTCAGCAACAATTCGCGCATCTTCCAGAACCTTCATATCAGAAGCTATACGTTCTTCACGCTGGGTTTTATCCAAAAGTTTATTGCGTTTAGCAGCCGCTATATCCTGGCGAAGTTCCGTAATTTTATTGACACCGTCTTTTCTGAGCGCATCAAGTTTTTCGCTATATTCTTTTAGTTTGGCATCATTTTCCAAAATATTTTCCATGTAAATCCTCCTCGTTACAGATATTTTGCAGAAAGGCGGAGAAGCTCTTCCTGATTAGTTTCTTTTGTATCTACAATACCTGCAAGTTTATGATTTGACATAACTGCAATGCGGTTTGTAATTCCCAAGATTTCCGGCATTTCGCTTGAAACTACAATTATAGTTTTTCCCTGCTTTGCCATATTGATTATAAGCTGATAAATTTCATACTTGGCACCCACGTCAATTCCACGGGTCGGTTCATCAAGTAAAAATATTTCAGGCTGGCGTTCAATCCATTTACCTATAATTACTTTCTGCTGGTTTCCGCCCGAAAGCGAACTTATAAGTTCGTTGGGAGAAACACATTTTGTGTGCATAAGTTTTACTTCGCGGATTGCAGCTTCATACATTTTCTGGTTGGAAAGAATTCCCTTGGACTTGTATGATTCAAGATTTGTAATTACTGTATTAAACTCAATGTCGGCCTTGGCAAACATTCCGTTTAATTTACGTTCTTCGGTAACAAGCGCAAAGGAATTGTCCATGGCTTCACGGCTGGAATTAAAATGAAGTTTTTTTCCGCTGTAAATCATTTCTCCAGAAGCAACTGTTCTTATTCCAAACATTGCTTCTAGCAACTCTGAACGTCCGGCTCCTACAAGACCGTAAAGTCCAAAAATTTCACCTTTCTTTACCTTGAACGAAATATCTTCAAGGACAGGTTCATATTTTGTACTCAAGTTTTTAACTTCAAAAATGTAATCACCGGGTTCATTGTCTACATCCGGAAAACGTTTTTCAAGTGAACGACCGACCATTGCCGCAATCAACTCATTCATGTTGGTTTCTTTAATAGGCTTTGTCATAATCATTTTGCCGTCACGCAAAACTGAAACTTCATCGCATATCTGAAACACTTCATCCATTTTGTGGGAAATGTAAACAAAAGAAACACCTGTTTTTCTTAACTCGTCTACAATTGAAAAAAGTTTTTTTACTTCATTTTCTGTCAATGAAGATGTCGGTTCGTCAAGAACAATAATCTTGGCATTGTAAGAAACGGCTTTTGCTATTTCTACCATCTGTCTCTGGCTTACAGACATCTTTCGCATAATCTGCTGCGGATTGACATTCATTTTCAGAGAGGCAAAAAGCTTAATGCTATCTTTAAGCATTTTGGCTTCGTCAATTACACCAAATCTTTTTGGATAACGTCCTAAATAAAGGTTGTCAAGAACAGAACGGTCAAGGCACTGGTTTAATTCCTGGTGAACCATTGCTACTCCGCTTTCGAGTGCCTCTTTAGGACTGTTAAAATCAATAAGTTTTCCGCAGAGAGAAATTTGACCTTCATCTTTTGCATAAATTCCAAAAAGGCACTTCATCATTGTAGACTTTCCGGCACCGTTTTCGCCCATAAGGCCAAGAACAGAACCTTTTTTTACAGAAAGGTTTATTCCGTCCAGAACCTTGTTTTTTGCAAATGACTTGGAGAGGTTTCTGATCTGCAGCATATAATCTTCTTCCATGTAGTAACCTCAAAAATAAATTAAAAAAAAGGCGCCCATTCCAAAAACAAACGGACGCCATTTTTAATAGACCGGTCTTATTAAAACCGGCTTTCAGTTATACTAGTATTTAAGTTTGTCCAAATAGTCAGCACCAGAGTTTGTCTTAACCATGTTAATGGCATAGGCATCGTAGTTGTTGAGATTTGTAAACTTATCAAGACAAGAAGATTCGTTCTGTCCGTCTCCCTGTACTACATTCAATGTAATTCCAAGTAATGGAGCATAGTAGTTAAGAGCCGGAAGATAAGAAGATGAAAGGAAGTTATCTGCTGAGTTGTATATTGTAAGAATTACCTTCTTTTTTTCTGCAGTTGTCTGTTTAATTCCCTTATCACGGCTACCCGCTGCATATTCCTTCCAGTTATCTTTGTTAACGCCAGTGTTGGAAGCAAGCAATGCTTTTGTATCAGCCTTGTATTCAACAAAGGCAGAAATTTTATTTCCGTACTGGTCGGGCTCAGAAATTCCCTTCTTGTAAACATCAGCACCTGTAAGTCCATCCATAAGATTTCTAAGAATCTGAAGTGTTGCAGTAGCCTGTGCATCTACGTTCTGGGAAACTGTACCTGTAAGCTGTCCTTTTCCAATTGCATCAACTGCATCAGCATTTGCATCATATCCAAAAATAGGAACTCCTGCCGGATAGTTAGAAGCCTGAAGACATCCCATAGCCATACCGTCGTTGTTTGAAACAACCATATCGATTTTGTCTGCAAACTTTGTTGCCCAGTTACCCATAGCTTCTGTAGCAGCATTTGCATTCCATGTTGAACCGTCGGTACCAGTCATGGCTTTTCCTTCAAGTTCAACAACTTTGAATTTCTTTCCGCCTACAGTTACAGAACCTTCCTTGTTTACAGTTGGATCAGTTGAACCGTTCCATGTTCCAAGAGCTTCACGAATTCCCTGTGTACGGGCTTTTGAGTCGTTATGTCCAACGTCACCAATGCAAAGTACATAACCTATAATTCCATCTCCATTGCGGTCAATTACAGAAGGATCTGCATTTGCAAGATAATCTGTAATAAGTTTTCCTTGAACGGCTCCACCACCGGCAGCATCAAAACCTACATAATAAGTTTTGTCATTCCAGTTCATTGAATCCATATCGATTTTACCGGTTGTTGGATCCGAAGGCTGCCTGTTAAAGAATACAAAAGGTTTATCCTTGTTTTGTACTATTTTACCGGTTGTGTTTTTTGAACAACCAATAAATGCGAGAGTTGCCAGTGCAAGTGCCGGTAATACTAAAAGTGTCTTTTTCATTTTTGCTCCTTCTGAAATTAATGTTGAAAAAATCTGCCACTAGAAATATTTCTTATATAGTATTATCAGACAGGTTGTTGCAAAAGTCAAACATATAAAACTTATTTTATTTAGTAACAGTATTTTATTTTCATTTACATTTACTGAAAAAACGGCGGAACAAACGATGTTTAAGGACGAAATTCCAGCAGTATCTTCTATTGTGTCTGTCAATAAGGATGGACAATATCTTCATCGTTCAAAAAGAGCCACCATTTGGAATTTTCAGGAACAATTTTTCCATCATTGTCCCAAACCCAACAGGTCAGAATTACATACAGCCAGATGCCTTCTGAATATTCACCTTTTTCTCTTTTACCTGTTTTCAAAATTTTAAACGCAAGTCCGCCTTCGTGGTTCAGAGTTGTATGCACAAGTGCATCTTCTGAAAAACTCATTTCATTTCTGAGCCTGACTGGGCCTGTCAAACAATAATATTCATCTGCATGAACACGTTCCTGTGAAAAAGAAGAAGCAAAAGACACAAATATAAATAAGGATATCAAAAATAATTTTTTTATTCGCATGATTTGTTGGTTGTATTTTACACCAGTAAATAAAATTCGGCTAGTATTAGTATATTTTTTTTCACACGGATTTGCTCAGCCCTAACAGTCTTCGCTTTTTTATAGGCGAGAGATGAAAAGTAAGAGCTTTTTACTTGCCGTGAGTTCCGTTTTACAGCAGCATTGCAAGAGTTCCTGCTACAATCAGTACAAGACCTATTCCTGCTTTTGTTGTAAGTTTCTCTTTAAAAACTACATAGGAAAATACTATGGTAACTAAAATACTCAGTTTATCAATCGGAACGACAACACATGCAAGGCCATCCTGCAATGCCTTGTAATAACAAAGCCAGGAAGTTCCCGTTGCTATTCCTGAAAGACAGATTAAAAGCATTTCTTTACGAGGAATGCTCTTTACTGTTCCCATTTTTCCTGTAACTGCCACCATAATCCATGCCATTACAAGTACTACAAAAGTTCTTATTGCAGTTCCCAGATTTGACTCTATACCTGTAATTCCGATTTTTCCAAGTATTGCCGTAAGACTTGCAAATATTGCGGAACCGAATGCATACAATATCCAGCTTTTGTTTTTTGTATCTTTATTTTCTGAAGATTCTTTTTTCTGGATCATGAGATATGTACCAACAGCAATCAAAACGACAGCAACTATTCTCACACAGGAAATCCTTTCATGCAGAATAATTACAGCAAGAATAATGCTCAATACTGTACTCGACTTATCGATGGGAACAACCTTATTGATATCGCCAATCTGCAATGCATGGAAATAACAAAGCCAGGAAGCTCCCGTTGCCAAACCGGACAGAATTAAAAACACCCAGGTTTTAAGCGGAATATCATTTATTGTCCTGACTGAACCTGTTATAAAAACTATAAGCCAGGAGAAAATCAGTACAATTACCGTTCGGATAGCTGTTGCAACATTTGAGTCTGTTTTCTTAATTCCACACTTTGCCAAAATTGATGTAATTCCAGCAAAAAAGGCAGATCCTACAGCATAAACAATCCACATTTTTTACTCCGCCATAAAAGTTTTGTTTGTTGAATAAATAATAGCACAGGAGGAATTTTTGTGCATGTCTTTTTTGTTCCTTAAAATTGAACGATTGAGCAAGTTTCAACTTGCGATTGAGTTCAATTAGTGCGCGTGAGCGTACTAGTAAATTAAGACAGTTGTGTAACAACTGAAGTTTTCATGAACAACGCTATCTGAGTTGTTCATGAAATACGTTTTATTTGTCAGGACTTGTAGTAAAAAGTATTCTTACCATTTCCTTCTTTTTGTATGACGCCTTCTTCTGCCAGTTTTTTTAATGAAGCTATTACAGATGACCGACCAGCAGAAGGACATGAATTGATTACATCGCTGCTTGTAAACGTGCCGATTTTTTCATTGCAATATTTTTTCACAACATCGTAAACTGTACTTTTTATACCTGCATAATTCATAAGGCCGACTCTTTCTTCAAATTCAATATAGCAGGCTAAAATCATCCGGAGCATATATTTTATAAAAGCCGAATAATCATTTTCACCTTTATCCCAGCCGGAATCTGAAAGTTGCAGCGTATCGTAATAAACGTCTTTTGTTTTTTCTATTTGTTTTTCAATACTGAATAGTTTTGTTTTTTACAAGTTGATTAAGACGGGTAGCAGTTGTGACAATACCTTCAATTCGGTTGGAAGCTTCTGTACTTTGAATTTTTGCAATTTCTACAAGGCGTTCCAGTTCAACAGGTTTTTGCCGAATAAATAAATTCTGGCGTCCTTTACATTCATGAATTTTTGCTAGCAGATTTACAGTTTCTGTATCCCATTTATAATTTAAAAGTCTAGAATAATCAAAATTCCGCATATAATCCCCATTCGTCCAATCAATTACCGATTCATCCAAATTATACACATTATTGGACGAATAATCAACAAATTGTACGAATCAAATTTTTGTCACACAGGAGATGAGAGAGACGTGAAGTGAAAGATTTTTTTTGCTTGCGGTGATTCTTTTTGGCAACTTTTGGTTCTAGGATTTTATTCAAAAAGGATATAAAATAAAACTGTTTATAAACGCAAACTTTATCATAGGAGAAAAATGCAAATCGGAGATAAGTTATCTTTTGGAAATAACAGCTGGATAGTTTTGGATATTCAGGATGATAAAGCACTTCTGCTGACAGAATTTATAATAGAGCAAGAATCTTATCACAGTTCATATTCAGAAATAACTTAGGCTGATTGTACGCTAAGAAAATATTTGAACGGAGAATTTTATAATAGTTTTCCCAAATCAGAACAGGAGAAAATCTGTTCAACAAAAAATGTAAATGCAGATAACCAGTGGTACGGAACAAACGGCGGAGCAGATACAGAAGATAAAATCTTTTTACTGAGTATGGAAGAAATTGTATGCAAATATTTTGGTGAAGTTCTGAAAAACTCTACAAGCCCGGCAAAAATCAAAGATACTGGTTTGAAAGAAAAGATATCAATAACAGCAATCGAATTGCAAGACTTCAAAATAATAAAGAACAAGTCTGGTGGTGGTGGACAAGATCTCCGGGCCGTGTCGGAATAAAAGCAGTATATGTCCACGGAGATGGCAACATAGGAATTCAGGGCAACAATATATTAAAAGGAAATATTACAGATGGATGCTGTACCGGAGGAATGCGTCCTGCACTTTGGATAAAGATTTAATAAAAGGGATTGAAAATATGAAAACAAGAACGCAGTTTGCATCTGAACCAGAACAGCATGAACTTATTGAAAACTTAAAAACTGCAACAAAAAAATATGTTTCTCAATTAGATAAAGAAGGAATTCAGACTATTCTTTTGAACGGAAGTATAAAAAGAGGGGACTTTTGTACGCAACATTTAGGAGGTTATGTAGACCTTGTTGTAATGGTTAAAGACGAAAAAATATTTAATTGGAAAAAAACTTTTGGAGAGGCCGAAGAAGAGTTTTATATTTATCATTGCGTCCGTAAAGAAATTGACGGATTAAAAGTTGGTTTTCAAATTGAAAAGAGGCCTTTCGAAACTTTGGATTATTTTGAAACGCTAGATGAAAACCGACGGTGGGTTCATCTTGAGAGTGAGATTTTATATGATGAGGATGATTTGTTTGTCAAAGAACTTGAAAAAATCAATGCTTTAAAAGGAAAAAATTTATGCCACTATTTTAAAGGAACTTTAAATTACATTGAAAGCTTGATTAATAATTACAAAAAACAGAAATTCTACGGAAGAGATTGTCCTCAGCAACTTCACGAAAATCTTAATGTTGCAATCAAAAATGCTATTAAATGTTTATATTACATCAACGGTCAGTATATGGCACCAGAAGACCGTGCCTTATATTATTCATTTGATTTAGAAAAACTTCCGTCCAAATACGAAAAAATAATGGAAGATTTATATCGGCAAGAAATCGATTCATATAAAGATTATAGACGAAGGGAATTTATCTTTAAAAAACAAATATTAGACTTCATATATAAAAACAATTTTGTTATGTAGCAAAGACACTTCCATACTTATGATGAAACTAACACAAAGAAGTGAAAATAAATTATCAAACATATTTTAATTTTGGAGAATAAAGTGGCATTAAAATTAAGACCTTATAATACAGATGACCCAGACACAATTCTTTCCTAGTGCAACGGGGAAAAAGCTTTTTACAAATGGACAGCAGGCGTTTTGGGCAAGTTTCCTTTAACAAAAGAACAAATTAATTCTGTGATCAATAGAATTTCGTTCACGGCAATTAAAGATGATGAACCAGTCGGATTTTTTATAATGAGAATACCAAGTGAAAATCCTGAAGAATTAAGATTTGTTTTTGTAATTGTAAATCCTAAAATACGTGGAAAAGGTTTTTGAAAAGAAATGGAGTTATTGTCAATTGTTGTGGATTGAAAAAAAGTGTCTTTTTCATCAGGCAGCCTTCATTTGTTCACCGTCCACAAAAATTATATTTTTGGCGACAAGTTCAAGTTGTTTAAATCCCCTAAGCCGTCGCCAGTTTTTCTCTGCCTGAAGACAAAGCTAGAAAGCCATTGCAACAGAAGCAGCGGAAGAGCCGTTTCCTTTTGTTGACTTGTGGAACCAACATCTCTGAATTTTTAGCTGGCCCCAGATTTCATCAACTGCATTTTGAAACCCAAGCGCTCCGTCGCAGACTGCCAATTTTGGCACTTTTGTCAGTCCGCGGAATTTCAAATCAAGCAAAACTCCACGCCAACTTTCCGTTGACTCGCGAATTCTGGTCTGTACAGCCACAAGTTCTTTTTTGCCTTCAACAGTTACGCCAATTATTACCAGAAGGCAGGTCTTTTCACCGTCAAGCCGAGACTTTACGTAAATTCCGTCTGCCCAAACATAAACGTATCCCTTTCCGGAAAGATCACGTTTGCGCCATTCGTCATATTCAGCCTGCCATTTTACAGTAAGCTTTGTTATGACTGACGGACTCAGGCTCTTTGCTTCTTCAAGCAAATCAATCGTTGGACTATTGGAAATTTTCTTCAATTTCCAGTATTCTTTTCATAAGAGATCTCCTTCGGTGTTTATTTTTTTTCCAAAGAAAACTATACCTTAGACAGACCTCTTTTTCTATGCCTTCTCAGGCAATCCACAACTTTTGATTATAACTCTATGCAAAGCTATTTTAATTTTCTTTCGATTTCATGAATTTTTTCAAGAATAACTGGCTTATTTTTTTTGCTATAGGATTCCGCAAGTTTTCCAAGCGAAAAAAACTCATCTTTTAAGGCAAGAAGTTTTTCCATGGGTAAATTTTCTGAAATATATTCAACAAGCACGCTGCCAGTTCTTTCATTGCGCTCAACTTTTTTTACGGCAGAATGGCTTCCGACAGCAGAATACAATGCGGAAAATATATCATCATCTTTAAAAACATCATTGCGTAAACGGATTCTTCCTGGGAAAAAACTTGAAACAATCATTTTTTAGTCCAAGGAACTCATTGCATTCACGCTGATTGCAACTGTGGAGCTGTTATGAAGCAAGGCAGCCATTTGCGGTGTTATGGAACCAGCAAGTCCGCCGGCAATGAGCGCAGAATTTATTCCGATTATAGCTCGGTTGTTTCCGTGAATCCTTGAAATCAAGTTTCGGCTTATTTTCCGCAAAACTGGAAGAGAATCCAAGCCGTCGTCAGGAAGAAGAATATCCGCAGTCTCGCTTGCAATTGAGCTTGCCTTTCCCATTGCAATTCCAACATTTGCCGCAGAAAGAGCCGGAGAATCATTGATTCCGTCTCCAACCATAACAACTTTGTGCCCTTCTTTCTTAAGCTTTTCAATCCAGGATACTTTTGTGTCTGGAAGAGCTTCAGCAACAAAATCTGTTACGCCAGTTTTTTCCGCAACTTCTTTTGCAGTATGCTTATTGTCGCCTGTAATCATAATCACATTCTTAAAGCCAGAGTCTTTCAATTTTTTTATTACAGCGCAAGATTCTTTTCTGATTGGATCTTCAATTACGATTATAGCGGCAAGTTCTCCGTCAATTGCAAAATAAAGCTGGGAACAGCCAGTTATTGTATTTATGCAGTCATCGGCTTCTTTTGTAAGCGGAATTTTTTCGTCATCAAAGATAAAATGCGCGCTTCCTATGCGGAGCTTTTTTCCGTCAAGGCTGGAAGCAATTCCATGCGCAAGAATATATTCGACCTTTGTATGCTCTTCCTTGTGGTTCAATCCCCTGGACGCAGCTTCATTTACAACAGCACGCGCCAAAGAATGCGGGAAATGCTCTTCAAGGCAAGCAGCAAGTTTTAAAACTTCATTTTCCTTTCTGCTGCCAAAAACAACAATCTTTTTTACAACAGGGTTTGATTCTGTCAATGTTCCTGTCTTGTCAAAAACAATTGTATCAGATTCCGCAAATTCCTCAAGAAATTTTCCGCCTTTCGCAAGAATTCCGTTCCGGGCACAATCTCTCATTGCAGAAAGAACTGAAATCGGAGCAGAAAGCTTCATGGCGCAGGAATAATCCACAAGCAATGTTGAAGCCGCCTTTGTAAAGTTACGTGTAAAGAAATACGCAAGACCCGCAATTAAAAAATTGTATTTTACAAGATTGTCAGCAACACGTTCCGCTTTTTCCTGACTTGCAGCCTTAAGTGAATTTGATCGGTCAATCATATTTGCAATTTTGCTTACTTTGGTTTCGCCTCCGCAAGCCTTCACTTTTATCTTTATTTCGCCTTCTTCAATAATTGTGGAAGCAAAAACAGACGAGCCTTTTTCACGCTGAACAGGCAGAGCTTCTCCAGTCATTGAAGCCTGGTTTACCATTCCAACGCCGTCAACAACAGTTCCGTCAACAGGAATTACAGAGCCAGCGCGAACAATAACGATGTCGCCCGCCTTTAAAAGCTGTGTGGAAATTTCTTTTTCTTCTCCATCCTGAACGATTGTAACGGTTTCATCAGTTATAAGAAGCGACTGAGTCAAATTGTCATGGGACTTTCGCTTTGTGTAATCTTCGAGAGTATCGCCGATATTCAAAAGGAAATTTATAGTTCCAGCAGTATCAATGTCGCCAGTTAAATATGAAAGAGAAATCGCGGCAGCATCAAGAGTTTCCGCGCAGAACGGCTTTCCTCTCACTACGCTTGCAATGCCCTTTTGAACACGAGGAACAATTGAAACAAGAGAAATGATTTTTCTCAATGGAAGAGGAAGAAGTTTTTTTAGAAAATGCTCAACTGTAAGGGACAGCAACGACTCCAAAAGACTTTCCTGCACAGAAGGAACAGAAACGCTCGAAAGCAGATTTTCATCATTGAGATACTTTCCATCAAGAGCCTTTACGTAAGAAATAACTGTTTCCAAGGAAGTATCTTTGTATTCAATAAGAATGCTTCCTGAAACTGTATTAACAGAAATAGAAACTATTCCTTCTTGAAGACCAACAAGCATCTGAACAAGCATTGCCTGACGCACAGACAGAATATGACGCTCATATCTAAGCCTTACTCTGCCTGGAAGACTGTGAGAAATCTGAAAATCCATTGCAATCCCTTTTTAAAAAGATATTTTTAAATAATTTAAGACTGATTTTTAAGCATTAGCTTTTGATGCGTTTTTATTGTAAGCGGCCTCTGCCTTTATATCTTCCGCGTCTTCTTTTACAGTTTCAACAAAAGAAGCAGCTTCATCTTTTAGCTGCATTCCCGCGCTGATAACTTTAGAGCAGACTTTTTTGAATCCAGCTGTTTTTACCAAAGCAAGAGTTACTCCGCCAACCGCAACACCAATAGCAAATGCACCTAATTTTGTCATAAAAACACCTCGCAAGTATTATATTTTCTTTCATTATATAAACTGAATAAATTTTTTCAAGTCCGCATTGCAGCCAATAAAATAATCATTTTCAAAGTAAAAGCAACTTTCTCACAAAATATCAATAAAAAAACAGAAACTAATGCAAATTAAAGAAAAAAATTGTATATTTAAATTAAAACTTTTTACCGGAGGATTTTTTATGAAAAACAAGGAATTGAAAATTGCGTTTTATGATGCCTGCAGCTATGACAAGGAATCTTTTTCAGAAGAAAACAAGAACTTTCTATTCAATATTGATTTTTTGACTTTCATCTGACAGAAAAAACCGCATTGACAGCATCCGGCTATGACATTGTATGCACATTTGTAAACGACACCATAAACAGAACCGTTATTTCCATACTGAAAAAATGCGGTGTAAAAATGATTGCATTGAGATGCGCAGGCTTTAATAATGTGGATCTTGAAGCTGCAAAAGAATTCGGCATAAAAGTCGCAAGAGTTCCAGCGTACTCGCCTCATTCTGTAGCAGAACACGCTCTTTCGCTTTTGCTTTCCCTTACAAGAAAAATTCCTCAGGCATATTTAAGAACCCGCTCTGGAAATTTCACATTGAATGGACTCACAGGCCGGGATTTGTGCGGACTTACAGCCGGAATCATTGGAACTGGAAAAATCGGAAAAGTAATGGCAGAATGTCTTTCTGGAATCGGAATGAAAATCGTAATGTACGACGCATATCCAGACAATGACTGGGCTGAAAAAAAGGCTTTACATACATTCCGCTTATTGAATTGTTCCAAAAAAGCGATGTAATCAGCCTGCACTGCCCTTTAACAGACGATACAAAGCATCTTGTAAACGAAAAGTCTCTTTCCATGATGAAAAACGATGCGGTTATAATAAATACAGGACGCGGCGCTTTAATCGACACTCATGCGCTAGTAAAAGCTTTAAAGAAAAGAACTATCGGAGGAGCGGCGCTTGACGTTTATGAAGAAGAAAGCCGATATTTCTTTGCAGACTGGTCTGCAGACGTTATAAAAGACGACATGCTTGCCCGGCTTTTAACTTTCCCGAATGTAATTATAACTGGACATCAGGCATTTCTTACAAAAAATGCGCTTAAAGCAATCGCAGATACAACGCTTCAAAATATTGTGGATTTTACAGAAGGAAAAGAACTTAAAAACGAAGTCAAATAAAAACTAATAGATTTTCATTATTTTTAATGCCTTCTTTTTTAAGAAAGTATTTTTTTTCACTTTTAGGAATTTCAAACTAAAGGAATACTTCCTAAGAAGCTAAGTGATACTTCCTAAGCCCCTTAGGAATACTTACTTCAACCCTTAGGAATATTGACTCAGGGTCTTAGGAATACTCACTTCAGGTCTTAGGAATACTGGCTTTAGTATAAAATTAACTAAATTAACTATTATATAGAACACATTTAATGATTCTGTGCAATACGGAAACCACCGCCTTTTATTCCGACTATCTGACCGCCTTTGTTGCCTGATGAGTGAAATTGATTTAGCGCATCGCTTTGGTTTGCTGTATCTCCGCCTCTGAATGCACGCATTGTATGGAATTTGAGTTTTGAACCATAAGTTACATTGTAATCAAAACACCATTCAGGAATATTTCCGCTCATATCATAGAACCCCAAGTGGTTCGGGAGTTTTCCGCCAGAAAGGTGTGTTCTAAAAGTACTGATGGAATTATTTCCTGTAAGTGTTTTTAAATTTGCCGTTGTATCATTCAAACCTGATGCTGTTAATTTTGCTTCTCCTGCAGAATTTTTTCTCCACCAGATATAATTTTCATAAATCTTAGAAATCGGAAAACTAATTTCATTCATTTCTTCTATTGCCGTCGGAGAAAACATTGCACCGGAATCATCGCCTGAAACATTTCTTCCTGAAATTGCACTTGTATCAGGTCGTTTTCGTGCAGCGTATTCCCATTCTTTTACATAAGGAAGCCTGAAGCCGTTTGCATTTGTGTTTACATACGGATTGTCAACTTCTCCCGGTTTTATCGCATATTTTTTTAAATCATTGACAGCAACTCCGGTTGAATCTCTTAAAGGTGTTTTAAAATCTTTATCTGTGCAGTAAACTGGTTTAAGACCTTTCATTTCGCTTAATGCATTACACCATACCATTGCATCTCTCCATGTAAGTGATGTGACCGGCATTTCAACAAGTTTTGGTTCTGCTCCTTCACCCTTTGGATTCATACACGCTTCAGCACCCGGACCTCCATACATTCCTTCAGCACCTTTATTTACAATCGTGTAGCCGTTGTCTTCTGCCCACGTTAAAACTTCATACCAGGTGTTGTAACTTGTTTCGTACATTGCAAGTCGGAATGGTTTTACATTCGTCGTGTAGGGAACTTCAAGTAAATCTTCGCCTAAAATAATTGAGTCTGAGGTTCTTCCATCGATGAAAGAAATGTCAATCATCGTAAAATTGGCATTTGTGTTGCTGAAAGTTACGGTTTGCTTTTCTGTCTTTATGATTTGACCTGATTGAGTAGTATCTGTTTCTACAGTACAGCCTGAAAATAATAAATTAAATGAAATTAAAAAAGTTGAAATGAGCTTAAATTTTTCCATATTTATCCTGTTTTGCTAATTTTAAATTCTTGCAATTTTTTATTGATTTGATAGCCGGAAATCTTCTTATAAGCCCGCGCAAGTGTTTATAAAACCTTGCGAAAATGGCTTAAAATCAAGGTTTTCCGCGTATCGTCATTTATCTTGCCGTATCTCCGTATAAGATGATTTTGTAAGACCGGGCACCATTTTGGCACCACAGATTATAGGAGGACGACATGAAAAACGTACTTTTAGACAAGGGTATTATACTCCCGTCCGGCGAAATCAGCAAGGATAAGGTAAACCTTGTAACCGGAGCAATCACGCAGCCATTCGCAGAAATGGTATGGGTAACGACAGGCGGCGACATGGAAACCGTAAACCGCTTGACCGACGTACTTGTTACCATGAACACCCCCGCCGACCGGGGAAAGCTGTTCAAAATCATAAAAATGCTCTATGGGCTTATGGGCTTGCCCTTTTCCGAGGAAGCCGAGCCTATGGACGCAGACCCCGCCGTTTTGGAATACTTCATTTTTTCCTTTACGGCAGACTTTGGCGAAGTCATACAAGACCTCATAGCCGAAGAAGCAGAATAACGCACCGCACAAGCGGCGTTTCTCACTTCCCACAAGGAAGAACAGGAACGCCGCTTTTTTCATGCCCTTTGTTACGCAGTAGGCATGAAAAAGCCCTTGATTTACGCGGCTTTGTGGGCGCGGTTTTCAGCGGATAAGGGATTGATACCTAAACCCTCAAAATCGCGTTTCTATTGCGTAACAGGTATGCAGCAAAGGAGTGATGAAGCTATGGCAGTTTTCAGAGTGGAGCGCAACAAGGGCTATACGGTTATGAGCAACCACCACCTACGGAACAAAGAGCTATCCCTAAAGGCAAAGGGGCTGCTATCGCAAATGCTGTCCTTGCCGGAGGATTGGGACTATACCCTTGCGGGGCTATCCTTTATCAACCGGGAGAAAATCGACGCTATCCGGGAAGCCGTTAAGGAACTGGAACGCGCCGGATATATCGTGCGTTCAAGGGAGCGCGACGAGAAAGGACGCTTGCGCGGCACAGACTATGTAATCTTTGAGCAGCCGCAGACCCCGCCTGTATCGGATTTACCTACATTGGAAAATCCAACATTGGATAATCCAACGTTGGAAAAACCTACGTTGGAAAATCCAATGCAATTAAATAAAGATATACAAAAGACTGACTTACCCAAAAAAGAAAAATCAAATACGGATTTATCAAGTACCGATTCCATTCCTATCCATTCCCTAAATCCCTTGCCTTACGACGGGGAAGCGGCTACGCCGCCGGAACGGAAACGAAAGGAAGCGACAGACGCATACAGCGTTTATGAGGAAATCATCAAGGACAATATCGAGTACGACCATTTTGTACGCTACGGGCAGGTAGACAAAGGCCGCTTAGACGAAATTGTTTCGATTATCCTTGAAACGGTATGCAGCAAGAGAAAGACAATCCGTATCGCCGGGGACGATTACCCGGCAGAGCTTGTCAAGGCAAAGTTTATGAAGCTGAACAGCAGCCACATTGAATTTGTCTTTGACTGCATGAAAGAGAATACCACCAAAATCCGCAATATCAAACAGTACCTTAAAGCGGTGCTGTTCAATGCGCCGAATACCATTGACAGCTACTATACCGCCCTTGTCGCTCACGATATAGCGACAGGCAAAATCTAAAGGAGGATTACCACATGGCACAGAAAACAGGAGCTTTGATTTTTGACGAACAGACCGACCGCTACGACATTCGTTTTGACATTGCCGACTATTACGGCGGTTTGCATTGCGGGGAGTGTTTCGACGTATTCACAGGCGGCAAATGGAAGCCGACCCGCATTGAAATGAGCGCGGCGCAGGAATGGTACCTTGTGGGTATCCGCGCCGAGGATTTGAACGGCTTGCGCGTCCGTATCTAAAGCCTATGGGCGGCTACCGCAGCGGCGTACCACCCTAACACTATCAGACTACCGCGAAAGGAGGACGGTAAATGCAAGATGAAATCAACGAAAAGACCATAGCCCTTTACATCAAGACCGGGAAGCTGACCGCGCAGACGCTTCAAAAGGCTATGAAAACGCTGCTTGCACAGATGAAGAAGCAGAAAGACAAAACGCCGCAGGGCAAGCAGACCTTAAAGCAGCTTATGAAGCAGAACGCGGGCGTTTCCAACATTGAGATTACCGAGGGCAATATCAAAGCCTTTGAGAGTACGGCGAAAAAGTACGGTATCGACTTTGCGCTGAAAAAGGACACGACAGAAAGTCCGCCCCGCTACCTTGTATTTTTCAAAGGGCGCGACGCTGACGTGCTGACCGCAGCCTTTAAGGAATTTTCCGCAAAGAAGCTGACACAGGAGAAAAAGCCCTCTATCCGCAAGCTGCTTTCCTCTCTGAAAGAAAAGGCGGCGGGCTTAAACGCACAGCGGGACAAAGTAAAGAACAAGGACAGGGAGGTATCGCTATGAAGCAGGAAGTTAAAAAGCTGCTTATCCTCAATCTGCCTTATCTGCTCTTTGTCTATCTCTTTGACAAGATAGGCGCAGCAATACGCCTTACCCCCGGCGCAGACGCAAGCGAAAAACTCTTGCAGCTTGGTACAGGCTTTGCCGCTGCCTTTTCCAGTATCGCGCCGAGCCTGCACCCCGCCGATCTGCTTATCGGCGTTGCGGGGGCGGTCATTATCCGGCTTGCCGTTTACATGAAAGGCAAAAACGCGAAGAAATACCGAAAAGGCATGGAATACGGTTCCGCGCGTTGGGGCGGTGCGGAGGATATAAAGCCGTATATCGACCCCGTTTTTGAAAATAACGTGTTGCTGACGCAGACCGAAAGGCTGATGATGAGCAGCCGCCCGAAGCAGCCGAAGTATGCAAGAAACAAAAACATTCTTGTTATCGGCGGTTCCGGCAGCGGCAAGACCCGCTTTTTCGTAAAGCCGAATTTAATGCAAATGCACAGCAGCTATGTAGTAACCGACCCGAAAGGCACCGTCTTAATCGAGTGTGGGAAGCTCTTGCAGCGGGGCGGGTACAAAATCAAAGTGCTGAATACGATTAACTTCAAAAAATCCATGAAATACAATCCCTTTGCCTATCTGCGGAGCGAAAAGGACATTTTGAAGTTAGTCAATACCATTATCGCCAACACCAAAGGCGACGGGGAGAAATCCGGCGAGGATTTTTGGGTAAAAGCCGAAAAGCTCTACTATACCGCGCTTATCGGCTATATCTGGTACGAAGCCCCCGACGAGGAAAAGAACTTTACGACGCTGCTTGAAATGATAAATGCGTCGGAAGCCCGCGAGGACGACGAGGACTTTAAGAACCCGGTTGACCTCATGTTTGAACGTCTGGAAGAAAAAGACCCGGAGCATTTTGCAGTCAAGCAGTACAAGAAGTACAAACTTGCGGCGGGCAAGACCGCTAAATCAATCCTTATTTCCTGTGGCGCAAGGTTAGCCCCCTTTGACATACGGGAACTGCGCGAACTCATGGAAACCGACGAAATGGAGCTTGACACTTTGGGAGATAGAAAAACGGCATTGTTCGTTATCATCTCCGACACCGACGACACTTTCAATTTTGTTGTTTCCATTCTCTACACGCAGCTTTTCAACCTGTTATGCGATAAAGCCGACGACGTTTACGGCGGGCGGCTGCCTGTTCATGTACGCTGCCTGTTAGATGAATTTGCAAATATCGGTCAAATCCCGAAGTTTGAAAAGCTCATAGCGACCATACGAAGCCGCGAAATATCGGCTTCTATTATTTTGCAATCACAGTCGCAGCTAAAGGCAATCTACAAGGACAACGCCGACACGATTGTAGGCAACTGCGACACGACCCTTTTCTTGGGCGGCAAGGAAAAAACGACGCTCAAAGAAATATCGGAAATCTTAGGCAAAGAAACGATTGACAGCTTCAACACTTCCGAAACCAGAGGGCGGGAGCTTTCGCATGGGCTGAACTATCAGAAGTTAGGCAAAGAGCTTATGACGCAGGACGAAATCGCGGTCATGGACGGCGGGAAATGTATCTTGCAGCTTAGAGGTGTGCGCCCGTTCTTTTCTGATAAATTCGACATCACGAAGCACCCGAAATACAAGTACCTGTCCGACGCAGACCCGAAAAACGCCTTTGATATGGAAAAGCACATCAAACGCCGCCCCGCTATCGTAAAGCCGGACGAAGTATTTGACTACTATGAAATCGACGTACAGGAGGACGCAGCACCGTAAAGGAGGTGGTAATCTATCCGAACTGTAAACATTGGCTATATGGTACGCGCCCCTACTTGGGGCGCGGCAGGAAGCCGCAGCGTATCAACCCTTACAAAAATGACAACTGAATACCGCCGCGCCGCAGCAGTTTAAGCAGCGCGGGGACAGCCGCCAAACATAGGCGGCTTTTTTCATACCCAAAACCAAAAACAAACAATTTTTATCGCCGCAAAGCGGCAGAAAGTGAGGAAATTATATGGCATTTTTCAACAGCGCAGTAGGCGTATTGCAGACCCTTGTTATCGCTCTTGGAGCAGGCTTAGGTATTTGGGGCGTTATCAATCTTCTGGAGGGATATGGTAACGACAATCCGGGTGCGAATGCTCATGTACGGTAAGGAAGCAAGCAACCGAAAACAAGAGATAGACCGCCAG
>ERZ1026854.514-NODE-514-length-27037-cov-5.819917_pt1 | contig 27037 bp, 41 predicted proteins | sample MGYA00380157_ERZ1026854 | MGnify/ENA primary metagenome ERZ1026854 (study PRJEB33269, sample SAMEA4719793) | human gut metagenome | biome: human-associated habitat; feature: organic feature; material: feces | place: Cameroon | collected 2013-10 ... | reverse complement strand
GGTTGCGGTTCTCGTCGTAAGCCACCAGATCGGGGCGCTCCTCGGCGCAGTACTCGATGACCTTCTGCATCAGCGTGGGCGGGCAGACGTGGCCCATGATACGGGCGGCACCGGAGATAGCGGCGTACACCGCGTCGGCATCCTCGGCGAAGCCGGGGACGTACACATAGCCGATACGCTCGCCGGGCAGAGACAGGGACTTGGAATAGGAGTAGCATACGATGGTGTTCTTGTACAGGCAGGGGATGAAGGGGACCTTCACGCCGCCGTAGACCAGCTCACGGTAGGGCTCATCGGCAATGATGTAGATGGGATGGCCGTATTCCTTGCTCTTGCGCTCCAGCAGGGCAGCCAGACCCTTCAGGGTCTCCTCGGTATACACAACGCCGGAGGGATTATTGGGGGAGTTGATGATAATACCCTGGGTGTTCTTCGTGATGCGCTTTTCCACCTCGTCCAGATGGATCTGGAATGCCTTGGTGTCGGCGGGGACCACCACCAGCTTGCCGCCGTTGGCGTTGACAAAGGGGCGATACTCGGGGAAGAAGGGTGCCACTGCCATGATCTCGCTGTCAGCATCCACGATCAAGGCCTTGATGATGGAGATCAGCGCGGGGGCAGCGCCGCAGGTAAAGAACAGCTCGCTGGCCTTCACATCCAGGCCGAAGCGCTCGGCCAGATCCTTGGCCACGGCGGCACGGGCGGTATCGAAGCCGGCAGCCATGGAATAGCCGTGCAGCTTGATGGAATCCATCTCGTCCACGATCTTCTTGATGGACTCATTGACCTTCTTGGGGGCGGGAATGCTGGGATTGCCCAGAGAATAGTCATACACCTTGTCCGCGCCGACCTTGGCGGCCTGCTCCAGACCGTAGGCGAACAGCTGGCGGATCACAGAGGGCGCCGTACCCAGATTGTAGTATTCCTGATTGACCATAACATAATCTCCTCTTTTACGTTATTGTACTATGTCCATGCCGCGGCGCGGCAGATGAACCATCTCCATGATAGGCTTCACCGTGCAAATTGTCAAGCAATTGTCAATCTGACGAGATAATTTTGTAAAAAATGTAGTCAGACGAAACAAATTCTTGTGCAATACGACTTTACGCAAGCTTCATCCGACTGGACAACACACTGCCCAGTGCGATGGAGGCAAGCTTGGAATACGCGCTGTCAGCGCGGCTGACCAGCACGATGGGCACCTTGGCGCCCAGAATGATACCGGCGTTCTTGGCGTTGCCGAACAGATTGGCGGCTTTGCCGATGCCGTTGCCTACCTCATAGTTGGGGACCAGCAGGATATCCGCCTTGCCGGCACCGGGGGCGGTATAGTGCTTGTGATGGCACGCCTCTTCGCTGACGGCCAGGTCCAGCGCTACGGGGCCGCACACGTCCATATTGTACTTGGCCCAGCGGTCAGTCATGTGGGCCAGCGCGTCGGCATCCACGGTGGACTGTACCTTGGGATTTACCTGCTCTGCGCCGCACACGCAGGAGGCGTTGATGTGCTCATAGCCCAGCGCCTGCAGGACCATGGCTGCGTTCTCCAGAATATCTGCCTTCTTCTCCAGATCGGGGAAGGTGTTGACGCCGCCGTCGGTCAGCACCAGCATACGGCCCAGAGCGGGGATCTCATACAGCATACAGTGGGTGGTAAGATGATCAGTACGCAGGCCGTGCTCCTTGTTAAACACCGCGCGCATCAGATCGGCAGTGCCCAGGATGCCCTTCATCAGGAAGTTGGCTTTTCCCTCGGCACACAGAGCCACGGCCTTGGCCGCGCAGTCCTGGTCGGTATCGCCGGCGATGATCTCGTAGTCGGCAGGGGCTTCACCCAGGCCGGTCAGCATCGCCTTGATCTCTTCCTCATGTCCCACAAGAATGGGGGTGGCAATACCCTCCCTGCGGGCCTCGACCACAGCTTCGATAACAGGCTGGTCGTGGGCCGCCGCCACGGCGATAACACCGGTCTTTCCGCCTTTGGCCGCCGCGATGATGCCGTCGATCGTGTTTATCATATACGCTCCTCCTGTACGATTTCTTTTGCCGTTTAAAGCAATATCTCTGCCAAAACGGGCACGATTTCCGGTAATAGTATACAACATATTGCGCCCATCGTCAACGAAAAGCCGAAGCATTCAGTGAAAAAATTTTTCATAGCCTATCCAATTTTCCCGCAGGGTCGGCGGGGGTTGACGCGGCGGGGGAAATAAGCTATATTGGTAGAGCAAATTCGACATGAGGTGTGGTATGAAGCAGATCAAGACCTTTTCGCTGGCGTTTACCTACGTCGGCTGTTTTTTGGGCGCGGGGTTTATTTCCGGCCAGGAGCTGTGGCAGTTCTTTGGCGCCTTCGGCAACTGGGGCTATGTGGGCTTTGTCCTGGCGGCGCTGCTGTTTACGGTCATCGGCATTCTGTTCGTCCGGCTGACGCAGATGACGAAATGCGCCGAAATGGACAAGCTGCTGGTACCGTGGGACGTTAAGTGGCTCCGTGCCGCCACCGGTGTCATTGGGGCGCTGTTCCTCTTCTTTGTGGTGGTGAGTATGTCCGCCGGTGTGGGTGCCATGCTGACCCAGCTGTTTCGTGTGCCCACGTGGCTGGGCAGCGCCGTGTTCATGCTGGCGGTGTTCCTGGTGGCGCTTCTTGGCGTCAGCGGTATGGTCAATGCCTTCTCTGCCATGATCCCCATTTTGGTGTTGGCCACGGTTGGTTTTGCCGTAGGCGCCTGGTGCACCTTTGGCACGGAGGGCATCTTGCAGCTGCAATATACCAATACCAATCCTCTGATGCCCAACTGGTTTATCGCCACGCTGACCTTCGTGGCCTATAACATTCTGGGCGGTATCGGCATCATGTCCCCGGTGGGGCAGTATGTGCGGGAGAAAAAGCACGTCTATGTGGGTATTGCTCTCTCCGGCGTTATGCTGTTGGCGGTGGCGGGCAGTATCCTCACCAGTCTGGGTACCTATCCCGAGGCGGTGCAGGCGGAGCTGCCCATGGTGGCGTTGGCCTCCCGGCTCAACGGTACGCTGGGTACGATCTACGGCATTATGCTGCTGGTGGCCATGTTCTGCAACGCTCTGGCCAGTCTGGTGGGCATGAGTGCCTATGTGGAGCAGAAGTCCGCCTTTGTCCGTACCCACAAAAACCCGGTGCTGCTGGCAGTTTCCGTGCTGGCCTGGGCGGCGAGCCTGCTGGGGTTTGCCGAGATCATCGGCACTGTCTATCCCATCTTTGGCTATATCAGTATTGCGTTCCTGGTATTTCTGGTCATTCATTTCTTCCGTGCCAAAAAGACGGAGCAGCCGCAGCAGGCATAACATAAGATATAACAAAAGCGTCTATCAAGCGCCCTCTGCCGCAGGCAGGGGGCGCTTTTCAGCAGAAGCCCGCCTTGCCCGGCGGGCTTTTGTGCATATTCCGGGACGAGCTTTCATACGTTGGGGTCAAGACCAACAAAGGAGGGCGCCATCATGGAGATCGGAGAGGCGGTCGGACGCTATGAGCAGGCGGCTGCATTGCTGCCCAGCCGCTGGCAGCAGGCTGCCCGGCGTGTGCCGGAGCACCGCAAGGCCCAGGCGGAGGAGTTCCGCCTGCGGGCAGGACGACCGATGACACTGCTAACATGTGAAGGGGAACTACTTGTCAGTGATGAACTGCCGCGCCAAAGTGTTACTCAGGCGGACTTGGAACAGCTGTGCGACGCGGTAACGGGCTATTCCCGCTACGCGGCGGCGGAGACGATGGGCAAGGGCTATCTTATCGGCCGGGGCGGCTTCCGCATCGGCCTGTGCGGCACCGTAGCGGTCAGGGGGGACGGCGGCACAGCCCTGCGGGATATCTCCTCCGCCGTGGTACGGATCAGCCGCCAGGTCCGTGGGTTGTGGCAGGAGGTCCCGGAATGGTCAGCAGGCGGCTTTGACAGTACGCTGATCGCAGCGCCGCCCGGTGGCGGCAAGACCACGCTCCTGCGCGACATGATCGCCACACTGTCCAACGGCACAGAGGATCGCTGTCCTCTGCGGGTAGGCGTGGTGGACGAGCGCGGTGAGTTGGCCGGGATGTACCGCGGTGTACCGCAGTTGGACGTAGGCTGTCATACCGACGTGCTGGACGGCTGTCCCAAGGCACTGGGCATCCCCATGCTGCTGCGGAGCGCCAATCCCCAGGTCATCGCCGTGGACGAGATCACCGAGGCGGCGGATATTCTGGCAATGACAGCGGCGGCTAACTGCGGCGTTAAGCTGCTGGCCACGATCCACGCCGAGGACGGAGAAGAGCTGCGCCGCAAGCCGCTGTTCCGCCAGCTGGCGGAGGCCGGCGTCTTTCGCCGCCTCATCACCATTAGCGCATCGGATGGTCGGCGGCACTACCGCACGGAGGCCCTGTGACCGCGGCGGCCGGTGCGGTACTGGTACTGAGCGCCGCCATTCTGGCCCTGCGGCGCTATTACGCACGCCAGCGCCGGTGCCGCGACCTGCTGTGGTCTTTTGCCGCCGCCCTGGGGGAGATGGAGAGTGCCATCCGCTGGCAGCGCACGCCGGTCCTGCCGCTGTTGGAGATGCTGCAGACCCGGGAGCACTGCGGTGTCTGGTTCTGTCAGATACGGGACAAAGTTCAAAGCGATATGACTTTACAGCTTGCTTGGGAGAATACCTTTCACCAGCTTTCAGACGCAGAACTCCGTGACCTGCTTTGCCGCATTTCCTGGAGTGGCGATGCCCAGCGCCTGGAGAGCACCATCGCCCGCGCCCGGGCGGAGGCCGAGCAGCTCTACGAAAAGCGCCGCGAGGCGGATCGGCACAGCCGCCGCGTGACTACCACGGCCACGCTGTGCGGTGCAGGACTGATGATCATTTTACTTCTGTGAGGGACAGACAATGGATGTTGACCTGATTTTCAAAATAGCGGCCATCGGTATCCTGGTGGCGGTGCTGAATTTGCTGCTGGTGCGAAGCGGCCGGGAGGAGCAGGCCATGATGACCACGCTGGCGGGCCTGGTCGTGGTGCTGATGATGCTGGTGCAGCAGATCAGCGACCTGTTCGACCTGGTAAAGACCCTGTTCTCCCTGTGACGCATGGATACGGTACTGCGATTGGCGGCGCTGTGCCTGCTGGGGGCCCTGCTGGCGGTGCTGCTGCGCCGCGGCGGGGGAGAGCTGGCGCTGCTGCTTGTCCTGGCTGTCTGCGGCGTGGCGGTCGCCCTGCTGCTGGAGCCGCTGGGTCAGCTCCGGGATTTCTGGGAAGAGGCCTCGGCCTGGGGTCAGCTGCCGGAGCAGCTGTTTCAGCCGCTGCTGAAAACGGTCTGCATCGCCCTGATCTGCCGGACAGGCTCCGACCTGTGCCGGGATGCCGGCGAGGGCGCCCTCGCTTCCGTGCTGGAGACTGCCGGTGCCGTGGCGGCCATCGTGGTGTCCCTGCCGCTGTTCCGCGCTGTCTGGGACCTGTTGGAGTCACTGCTATGAAAAAAGTCCTGTTCTGTCTGACACTGCTTCTTCTGTGTCTGGACTGTGCCTGGGCTGCCGAACTGCCCGACTCCGTGAAGGACGCCGTCCCGCCGGAGGCGGCGGATATCCTGCCGGAAATGGACACCTCCGCCTCCCACGAGACACTGTGGCAGGGTCTGGGCGATCTGTGGCACAGCGCCTGCGCCTATGTCCGTACAGCGCTGGAGACCCAGGCCTCCGGTGCGGCCCTGCTGCTGGGCGTGGTGCTGCTGTGCAGTCTGGCAGAGAGCTGCCTTGCGGCGGCGGACAGTCCCTGCGTTCCCCGCTATGTCTCCGTGGCGGGAGCGCTGGCCATCACCCTTGTGGCGGCGGGCGACTTCCGCCGAATGATGGGCCTGGGTGTGGAGACCATGTCCCAACTGGAGGTGTTCTCCAAGGCACTGCTGCCCACCCTGTCCGCCGCCGTGGCCGCCGGCGGCGGCTATATCACCGCCGGTGCCAGGCAGGTGGCCACGGTGTTCTTCACCGATCTGCTCATCAGCCTTATCCGTCAGGTACTGCTGCCGCTGCTGTACGCCTGCATTGCTGCTGCCGCCGCGGACGCCGTGGTTCCCGGCCACAGTCTGCAAAAGATCGGTCAGGGCCTTCGCAAGTGCGTCGCCTGGGCACTGACGGCCCTGATGCTGGTCTTTACCGGCTTCCTGTCGGTGACCGGTGCGGCCACCTCTGCGGCGGACGCCCTGTCTACCCAGTTGACGCGCACCGCCATCGCCACAGCGGTGCCGGTGGTTGGCTCCATCATCTCCGATGCCGCCGGCACGGTGCTGGCCGGTGCCGGGATGCTGAAGGGCGCCATCGGCGTATTCGGCCTGCTGGCAGTGCTGGCCATCTGCCTGACGCCCTTTATCACCATGGCCGTGCAGTACCTGCTGTATAAGCTGGCGGCGTTTCTGGCGGGCACCGTGACCCAGGAGCCCCTGGCGGACCTGATCGACGCGCTGGGCTCCGCCTTCGGCCTGATGCTGGGCATGACCGGCAGCTGTGCGCTGGCCCTGCTGATCTCCATAATCTCTTCTGTATCGGTGGTGAGTACATGATCGCGGAAACCCTGCGTACCTGGCTTCTCGGTATCATCGCGGCGGGCATGATCGTTGGGATACTCTACGCCCTGCTGCCCCGTGGGCGTATGAAGGCGGTGGCCCACACCGTGGGCGGCATGGCACTGCTGCTGGTCATCGTCCGGCCGCTGCTGGGCCTGGACCTGACTGAGCTGGCCCTCCGCTATGAGGACTATCGGCAGCAGATCCAGGCGTTGACAGAGGAATATCGCAGATCCGGCGACGCGGAATTCGCCGCGCTCATAGCGGACAAGACCGCCGCATATATTGCCAGCAAGGGAGATGACCTGGGCATCACATGTACCCCGCGGGTAGAGATGGAGGACCGCGATGGCGTGCCCTGGCCCAGCGCCGTGACGCTGGACATTCCCAAGGACGAGGCGCTGTCCGCGTGGCTCAGCACGGAACTGGCCATTGACGATGCGCACCAGTATTGGCGTGAGGCAGACGAATGATGGAAAAGCTGAAAGATATACTGAATAAATACCGCTTCGCGGTGCTGGTGGCTCTGGCCGGCGTGGTGCTGATGCTGCTGCCCGCCGGTAAGCAGGAGATCGAAGCCGCCGACACGGCAGGGGAGGAGATGTCCTTCTCTCTGGAGGAGACGGAGCGCCGTATGGCGGAGGTGCTGTCCGCCATGGATGGAGTGGGTCGGGTGCAGGTGATGCTGACGCTGCACAGCGGTGAAACGTTGTCGTTGGCGGAGGATAGCAGCGCCACTCTGGGCAGCGGCGGTGATGTGCGGCAGGACAGTCAGGTCCTGACGGTGAACCGCGGCAGCGGCAAGCAGGAGGTCGTGGTCACCCGGCGGCTGTACCCCACCTATCAAGGGGCGGTGGTGGTCTGTCAGGGGGCAGGCGACAGCCGTGTGCGCCTGCGGGTGCTGGAGACGGTGTCTGTGCTGACAGGACTCAGCAGCGATAAGATATCGGTAGTCCAATGGAAACAGTAACAATAAATGGGAGGAACGACAGTATGAAGCAGGTATGGAAGCGCCGCGCCGTAGCGGCGGCCGTGGTGGTGCTGGTGGGTACATCGGTGTATTTGAACTGGCGCTATGCCGGGGATGTGGCGGATACCTCCAAGGTGCTTGGCCAGTCCACGCTGGTCAATGGCGAGACTGCGGAGGCACAGGCGGATACTGCGGATACCGCCGGAGATGACTATTTCTCCACTGCCCGGCTCAGCCGCAAGCAGGCCCGCGATACCGCCATCAGTATGCTGGAGGAGGCCAAGGGCGAGGAGAACGCCTCAGAGGAGGTAGCCAACGAGGCATCCGAGACGCTTCAGGTGCTGGCGGGCTACACCGTGGCGGAGACACAGATCGAGAACCTGGTGGTGGCAAAAGGCTATGCCGACTGCGTGGCCTTTATGGGCGCGGACTCCATCAGCGTGGTGGTATCGGCGCCCGACGGTCTGGAGGCGGAGGACGTAGCGAAGATCAAGGATATCGTCATCGCGGAGACATCCTACACTCCCGGCCAGATCAAGATCATGGAAGCGGGAACGTCCGGTGGGCAGATGTCAAGATAAATTTGCAGTATTGACAAAAAATATCAAAGTACGGTGAGGGGAGCCGAAGGGGGAATATCACACCGAAAAAGTCCTGTAAAGGAGCTTTCGCGGCATAAAACCAGTTTGCGAACTGGATTTATTCCACGGTCTCCTTGACAGGGCTTTTGTCGTTGTGTGATGAGCAGACAACAAAGCTCGCGAGCGAGCTTTGCTTCACTCACTACTTATTATGGGAGGACGGAACTATGACGAAAATCGAGAGAACCCCTCGCACACTGCGAGACTGGGAAGAGGACCTTATGCCGCAGGAGATGGAAGCACTTAGGGACCGGTATCACACAGACCCGAACGAGCTTCTGACGCCCAGCGAGGTCCTGGAATGTATCGTTAGCTGGCAAGGCGGGATTGCGTCCGCATACCACATCAAGAGTATTATTAGCAGGGTATACGGCATCAAACTCTGAGCACAAAGCCCCGGGAGACCGGGGCTTTACCTTTCATGGTACAATGGACACACTCCAACAACGCTTATTGAGGAGGTACAGGGAGATGGGAAAGCAGCACTACATGACGGAGCAGGAGCGCCACCAGCTGGAGGCCATGCGGCGGAACAAGATACCGGTGCGGGAGATTGCCCGCCAGCTGGGCTTCTGCGAGAGGACGATCTACTACGAACTTCGACGGGGCAGATATATGCATACCTGTAAGTTCTGGGACGAGAAACGGTACTCGGCACAGAAAGGGCAGCAGATACACCGCTACAATCAGACCGCCAAGGGCAGACCGTTGAAGATCGGCAGCGACCATACCTTTGCCGCCTACATCGAGCATAAGATCATCGTGGACAGGTACTCCCCTGCGGCAGCTCTGGCAGCGGCAAGGCGATACAACTTTCAGACCCGCATCTGTGTCAGCACTCTGTATAGCTACATAGATAAGCGGGTCTTTCTGACCCTGACCAACAAGCACCTATGGGACAAGCGCCGGAAGAAGCAGAAGAAGGACGATACCGAGAAGCGTATCGCACACCCGAAGCTACCCAGCATCGAAAACCGGCCCGCACACATCGGGCAGCGGTCTGAGCGCGGGCACTGGGAGATGGATCTGATCATCGGCAAGGCCGAAACCAGCCATGTCCTGCTGACGCTGACGGAGAGATACAGCCGGCAGGAGCTTATTTTCAAATTGCCAGACAGAAAGGCAGCCACCATCCGAGGGGTATTCGACCGATTGGAACGGCAGCACAAGGACTTCTCCCAGCGCTTCAAATCACTGACCACCGACAACGGCAGCGAGTTCATGGAGTACGACAAGCTATGCCGGAGCATACACGGCGGCAGCCGCTTCCATGTATGGTACTGTCATAGCTATTCCGCCTGGGAGAAGGGCAGCGTAGAAAACCACAACCGCATGATCCGCCGTTTCTTTCCCAAGGGTACGGACTTCTCCAAGATCAGCAAAAAGAGGATAGCTGACGTCCAGGACTGGATGAACAACTATCCTCGAAAAATCTTGCAATGGCAGACGCCGAACGAAGCAGCGGCATAGGTCAGCATTTCGGGAATGCCTTTTCAGGAAGCTCATGCCGGTAGCGGGTATCAAAGAGCTTATAGTATGGCCGACGCCAAAACAGCTTGATACCACCGGCGAGGAAGTGGACGTAGTAGAACATCTCCGTTTCCTGATGGGTGAGATCGTCAATGCCTATCTTACGTCCAATGGTCTTGATGTAGGAGAGATCACGGATAAGAGGGAAGCGTTTTATCTCATAGTGACAGACAGCCAATTTCCGTATCTTGATGTCAACATCGGTAGACTGAGAGAAGAATGCTATATCCGCCTGATAGTGACCGTGGTTTTTGAAGAAATAGACCTGTTCATCGGTCATTTTCATTTTACGGTTATCGAAGTCTACACCGGCTTCATCAATGATGATGAGACAGTCCTCCATGAGGTACCGGCCTATATCGTCTTTGGTGATCTGAAAAGTACCACGGATAGGAAAGTTACTGTACACAGCACGGCCAGCAGTAAGAGCCTTTTTTGCCAGTTTTGCAGCGTAGGTAGATTTTCCAGAACGAGGAAGGCCAAAATAGAGATAGATACCGGTATCATAAGGCTTGACAGGGCGATAAACGAAACGCCAGAAGTGCTGGTAGCGCAGCCATTTGAGAGCGTAGCGAACATTCATAGGAACCTCCAAGGATAGAAAAAATCACGGGGGAGCATACGCTCCCCCCGCGATTTTTTTTCTTACACACGCTGACGGAACAGGCGGGACAGCAGACCCACAGAGATACCGACCAGGGGCACAGCGATAACACCCAGCACCAGCAGATCGGAACCGACAATGGTATCGGTCAGGCCGGTGACGGTGACAGCGGACTCACCGGAGCCGATGGTGCCGCCGGTGATCATAGTCATGACACCGGAGAAAAACGTGGTGATCTTAGTGATCAGAGCAGACATAGCAGAAACTCCTTTCGATGTAGTTGATCAGCGTTACACGCGCTGACGGAACAGACGGGACAGCAGACCCACAGAGATACCCACCAGAGGGACAGCGACAACGCCCAGAACGAGCAGATCGTCACCGACAATGGTGGTGGTCAGAGTGGACACCATACCCATGACACCACTAAAGAAAGTGGCGATGGTAGCGACCAAAGAAGCCATATGGAAACCTCCCTTCTATCGTTTGATACGGAAAACTCTGAAAAACAGAGAGATCACAAGAGCACATAAGACCATGCAGAAGCAGTACCAGCCGACGCCATCGGATAAAAAGTCAGAAAGAGCCTGAACCATAGCGACCAGCATGGAAGAAACATCATTTAGACCTCCCAAGGAACACACCTCCTAACAGACGGAAGAACGAATAGAACAGAATGAGGAATGCCAGGCAGCCGCCTACCCAGCAGAAGTCTACACCGGCAAGGCCGGGGACGGCAGAGACATTACCGGCACTGTCGGTAGCCATGAGAGGCTGATACTCGCCGAAGATACTCTGCACAGAGGCGGCAAGGCCGGTATGAGCTCCGCGCTGGTAAGTGTACGTCTCCGGCGCAGCAGCTTCGGCAGCGGGAGCGGTATTGATGACCACCGTACCGGAACCGGCTGGGACTTCCGAAGTGTCCGTGCCGGCGTCAGAGGCAGGCTCATCCGTGAGCAGCTCGGCAGCAGGGGCAGTATGTTCATCCAGCGGATCAGCGAACGCCTCCACGCCGTAGGCCACGATACCAAGGATGACAGCCAGAATGATAAGCAGTGTTTTCGGCTTGAACGAGAAGCCTATATGCATTCTCATTTTCCTTTACCTTCCTTTCCTTTGGTGGAGATGGTGGGCGGCGAGGCCACAGAGGAACCGATGAGCCTACCCAGCAGCCAGAACGCCAGGTCAACGGCCACGGCAGCCATGGCGATGATCCAGAACGGAACATTCAGCACCGGGATATTGATGGAGAATATACCCCATGCCCAGCCCAGCAGGGACTTGACGGCAAGCAGCAGACTTTCCATAGTGAGCAACACCTACCTTTTCCAGAACATAATGAGGTCAGCAATCCCCTTGATGAACTCCACGACCATGAGGACGATCTTGACGAACATAAAGACCAGGAGCAGGGCGGCAAGCGCGTAGAGCGCGCCGGCCATAATGTCAGGCATCCAGCTGATGCCGAGTGCAATTCTTTCCAAAATCATCACTTCCACCTCGCAATCAGAAGAATAAGGGCAACGATAACGACAGAGGTAAAGCTATACACTACACAGGCTTGCAGACCTACCGGCATGGAGGTATAGACAGAGCGCACGAAGTGCAGGAACGTATACAGGTTAGTTTCCATCGGGCACCTCCTCGGCAGCGGCAGCAGGATCATAGAACAGCCCGTCCAGGTCTGAGACATCGGCAGCGTCAAAGGCACCCTTGAACGTATTGTTCCAAAGCCACTTGAACAGACTGCTTATTTTGTCTACACCATCCTTTACGGTATCGACCACATCGGTATCTGCGTCCAGCTGAAACACGTTGGTAACGTAAGTGTTATTGTTGATGACGTTGACCACAGTATCATTACTCTTGTCTATGAGCAGGTCGAGCCGGGTAGTGATGGGAGCCAGATCGACCGTAAAGGTACCGGAGCCACCCGCACCGCCTGTACCGATAGCATTGACGAGGCGGTCTGCCTGGGCTTGCAGAAAACCGGTGAAGCGAGAGGCGTACACCACAGGGACAGCCTCAGACGTCTTACTGTAAATGTAGTACCGGTCAGTGTCAGGGAGAGAAGTCAAAAGACGTACAGTAGGCTCACCATCCGTAGTAAGCAAACAACATGCAGCACTCGAAATGAAGTTGGGCTTATAGTAAGCATACCATCCCTTCCAAGTTCCATCGCTATCCCATGATGGATACACAAAGGCAGAACAAGTAGCGTATGCGACAGTCTTAGAACACCTAAACGAGAAAGAGGACTCAAAGGAGCGAACCGTACCCGCCAAATCCGTAACAGAGAAAGAAACCGGCATGGTCGTGTATGTAAACGAATTGGCGGCCGGCGCATCGGTGCCTTTAATAATGGTGAAGGAATATCCCAAAGCTTTCCCGCTACCAACAGACTGATAGCCGGGGACGCATTTTTCATAGTAATAATCAGGGCTTCCCTTTGTGGATGTTTCAATGAGGCTGCCATACGCCTGAACAGAACTGGACGAGGAATACAGGAGATCGCTGTTATCGGGAACCTCGGAGAAGGAGGAAGGAAGAACGCCATACAGCTTTTGCGTGGACGTTTCGCCATGCAGTACATTCGGGAACGCATAAGCACTATCATACTCTCCGAACTGCTCGGTGATCTGGTTACTGATGGTGGTGACGGCAGAGACGAGGGCACTGTCATCGTAGGCCGGGATGGACTGGATGGCAGAGATAATATCCGCTGTCTTAGTTACACCGCCCAGCTGGTCATACTTGAAAGTGACACGCAGACGGAAACCAGCATTGAAAGAACTATCACCGGCAGGGATGATCACCATATGCGGCGAATATGTCGTAGTTTCGGCCGAGGACAGGGGGACAAGCTGGTTATCATCGTTGAAATCGACACGCTTTACATACACGCCGGTAGCCGCATCATAAGTATCGCTGAGGATATACGTACCGTTGCTGTTCTGCCAGACACCGGCAGAGAGCATAGGGTCAGAGGAAACGGCTTCGGGGACGCTGGTACCGAGAAATGCACCGCGCAGGGCAATATACGCACCGTCAGGAGCGTCAATGTACCCATTGGCGGAATTGAGGGAATACCAAATACGCTCAGCCCAATGGAGCTGATAATCGGTATCACCCCAGAACATGAGGTCTTGCAGCTCACCGCCTATGGCGTTGGTGATGGTGATCATATTACCGGCAGCAGAGACCGCGGTCTGCTCCACGCTGTTGACCTCCGCATACATACCGAGCAGCTGGGCGAGCTTCACGTCAAGAGAGGTCGTATTCACCTGAACGATACCGTTATTGATCACCGAGGACAGGAGGCTATCAATAGAGGACGTTTTAGCACCAATGTAGGTGAGGCGGTTATTGACGGCCGTATTGAAATCGTCAATGTGGTTGATCATGGAGTTTTCAAAGTCCCAGATGCTTTCGATAGCCAGCTTGATATAATCCATGAGCAGGATCTGATTATCCGCGATCAGGACGTTCAACTCCGCGATGATGGGCAGGAAGTCCAGGTTCGAAGCTATATTGATGAGCCGGTCTGTGTAGTCCGGATTGGTGGGGATGGTGATGTCAACATGAACGTCAGAACGAGGATCCTCAGCCACGTATATTTTTCCGTCCACATTACCCAAAAGGCCATACAAGGAAGAAACATCAAATTTACGGATATCTAAAGCACTATCAGATACATAGCCCACATAGCGGTCAATGGCACTGTTATAAACAAGGGACGTGCTCAACCTATGCTCATTGCAGTAATAAACAAGGGAGGCCAAATCGTCATAAGAAATAGTGACAGAGGAATAAGAAGGCTCACGAGGAGAAACATTTTCGGCAACAAACACAAATTTTTTATCAAACCAGAAATTAGGAATTTTACGCATTGTGTAAGCAAATGCAATACTCGCACTGGCAATAGACAATACCGTTGCAAGTACGAAAACAATGAGGGCTTTACAATTCACTTTCTGTAAGATATAATTCATAAAAACACCTCAAGGGGGAGAAAATCATGTTTATTGCCGATGTTCCCGGTATGATAATTTGGCTAATCAGTACACTTGTAAAGGTAGCGGTCATCATTCTAATTGCTGTCTTGATAATCAAAGGCATCAAATACCTAAGACGCAAAGAAGAACGGGACACACAACGGGACTACCGCAGCGCTCAAAATACCATTGATGAAATTGAACGGGAACTGAATGAGCGGAAGTGACAACCCTAATCCCTCGCCGCAGGCGGGGGATTTAATTTTTGCATGATGCTGCAGCAACGTGCAAAAACTCCTGGGAGAATTACCCTACAATAGCATTGCGTAAATTGCGCCCGAGAGGACACCAGCGCGGAGAGTTCCGTATTTCTTGACCATCTATGTACCGCCCCACGCCATACGAACCGCGATCTTTTTTGCAGATATGATACTTGCCGGAAGGTGACTTAGAATAGTAAAGACATTCTTTACAATGTCTAACACGAGGACGCGACATTATGCCTTACCTGCCTTTCCCTTGAACTTATCCGGGAACAGGGAGCGCAGCACCTTGCCGCCGATCCACGCCATGAGCGAGAGCAGCAGGAACAGGATGAACACGAATACCAGCACAAAGGCGGCAGTGATAAGGAACTTGATCATAAAAAGTCCTCCAATTTGAGTTGATCATAGCAAGGCTCAATCGTCTGAGGCTGGAAGCCCAGATCAGGGACTACCGGCACCAGCGGCAGCAGCTCCGGAGCCTCTGCACCATCCCACACATAGGGGAACGTCCAATCCTCACCGTATACCATGCCAGTCTTGCAAAAGGCGTAGTCATTGATACAGGCTACCTCCAATGGACGTTGGTAGAGGTATACATCACTGGCCTTTATTGCACGCTTGAGAGGACGGGAATGGAAATACAGGTGCTTTCCAAGGTCAGACTGCCGCCGCGATAAATCCTTGCTGATGTACTTGGTTATGTAGTAAGCCGTTGCTATCGGGTCACGGATGGATGCCAGAGAGCAAAAGCCGAAGGTGTCCATATAATCCGGCCAATTAAGGAAGCCACCGTCTATGAGCCTCTGGGGAGCCGGTGGAGCGAAAGAGGCCAGCACGTCCACCGGCAGCCCGGAGATCAGGCCGTGTATGTGCCACGCGCCATCCTTGTGGTGTTCCGGTACCAGCAGGAACTGTATCTGAGAGTGATACTTCTTGCGCTTATCCCGGATGAACTGGGAAAGGCGGCTTTGGTAGGTGGCAAGGTCAAAGCGGTTGAACTTTGCCCGGTCTATGGTACCTGTGAAGAAGTAGTCCCACGGGTTACAGAGAGCGTATTGCAGCACCATATTTCGAGCACGGCTGAAACTGTTATCCAGCTTGTTGTCGTAGTGCTGAGCGTCCTCTCCGTTGCGGAAATAGACGTTATCAGGGTCACGCACACCCTTGAATGTCACGACCTTGTAGATGCCGTGACCGTATTCGTGGATGCTGTGAACGGGGGAGGCGGAAACCGGCATATAGCAAGCACTTCCCGGAATTCGTTATGGTGTCAAGTGCCCTCGTCGGAGCTTTCACTCCGACCTGTTGAGGGAAGCTCTGACGGTGCACATCCTCCCGACGTTCACAGCAAGAGCGAAGTTTTAGACCTTGGCCAGACGGATACCGGAGCACTTGCCCCAGCGGTTCCATTCGATGATGACCTCGTCACCCAGTTTAGGCGTGTAGCCGCTGGCAGCGAGGATACGATCCATCACATAGATGCGGTCACAGGACAGACCTTCACCTTTTTCACACTTCTCGGTGAGGAACAGGTTGACGCCGGAAACCTCCTGGCCATCATCACCCTTGAAAGAGGATTTGCGGAAACCAATTACTTTCATGTCGTTGTTCTCCTTTTCGTTGTATAAAAATTGCAGGGCACAGAGCTTCCTTCCGGAGGTCTGCACCCTGCAAATACATAATAGAACTTGCCCGGGAACGTCCGGTGCAAAATAGGTGTTGTATTTCCCCGTAAAAAATGGTATAATCCTATACTGCAATTAGCTGAGTACCAATGACAACTGTGAGGAGACAAACAGACCATGGCTGAAAATAAGGAATATATGATCCACCAGGAGGATGACGGCAGCATCCAGATCTCAGAGGATGTGCTGGCCTCCATTGCCAGTACCACAGCCTTGGAGGTGGACGGCGTCAGCGCTCTGATGAGCGCCAACGTATCCGACCTGATGGGCGGTAAAAAAATGACCTGCAAGGGCGTCCGTGTTGAACTGGACGGCGAGCAGATCGTTGTGGGCATTTTTGTTGCGGTGCGCTACGGCTGCGCCATCAGCGATGTGGCCAAAAAGGTCCAGAAGAATGTGCATACCGCGCTGGAGGGTATGACCGGCTTCAAGGTGGCGGCGGTGAACGTCCACGTGGGAGGCATCAGCTTCAACTGAACAACAGACGAGAGAGAAAAGGACGAACGCTTATGACACGCAGCACCGCACGGGAGATCGCCATACACTTGGCGTACCAGTTGAGCTTCACCGAACTGCCGGTGGAGGAGTTTCTGGACCAGCAGCTCAGCGATGAACGCTTTGCCGAGCTGGCGGCAGAGGATGACCTCTACGCCGACCGGCCCAACACCAAGCAGGAGGCGTATATCCGCCGCCTGGTCTCCGGTGTGGCGGAGCACGCCGCCGAGCTGGACGCCGACATTGAAAAGTACGCCCGGGGCTGGCGATTTGAGCGCATTTCACTGGTAGCATCCGCCATCATGCGTGTGGCCATGTATGAGATACTCTACATGGCGGACATTCCGCAGGGCGCCGCCATCAGCGAGGCGGTGACGATCGCCAAGAAGTACGAAACGCCCGAGGTCGCCAAATTTATCAACGGTATTCTGGGCAGCTTCGCCCGGGGCGAGGTCAAGGAAAAGGACTGAAAACCGCATACGAAAGGCAGAGCGTGAGGGCTCTGCCTTTTCAGGTCGCATACAGAAAGGAGTGATCGCCACGTCGGGCCAGTATATTTTCACGGTGTCCGAGGTCAACCAGTTTATCAAGGACCTGCTGGATAACGTGCCGCCATTGCAGGAGGTCCTGCTGCGGGGCGAGATCTCCAACTACAAACTATACCCCTCCGGCCATCACTACTTTACGCTGAAGGACAGCCAGTGCAGTCTGAAGTGCGTTATGTTCAGGGGCAGCGCCGCGCGCCTGCGCTTCCGCCCGGAAAACGGTATGCAGGTCATCGCCTCCGGCCGTATCAGCGTCTATCCCCGCGACGGTGCGTACCAGCTGTACTGTACCAGCCTGACGCCCGAGGGCGCCGGTGACCTGAGCGTGGCCTTTGAGCAGCTGAAGGAAAAGCTGCGGAAGGAGGGCCTGTTTGACGAGACCCATAAAAAACCCCTGCCGCCATATCCCCGGCGCATCGCCATCGTCACCTCCCCGGCAGGCGCGGCGGTCCACGACATGATCCGCATCCTCCGCCGCCGCTATCCCATCGCCAAGGTCCTTCTGCTGCCCGTTCGCGTGCAGGGAACTGAGGCCCCGGCGGAGATCGCCGGCGCCATCCGCTATGCCAACGCCCACGGCTTGGCCGATGTGCTTATCACCGGTCGCGGCGGCGGTTCTCTGGAGGACCTGTGGGCCTTTAACGACGAGCGCGTGGCCCGCGCCATCTACGACTCGGATATTCCCGTCATCTCGGCGGTGGGCCACGAGCCGGACGTGGCCATCAGCGACTTCGTGGCGGACCGGCGTGCCTCCACGCCCTCCAACGCCGCCGAGATCGCCGTGCCGGACATGGCCGAGCTGCTGCGGACGCTGGACACCGCCCGTTCCCGCATGACGCAGTCGATACGCCGCGATATCGCCGCCCATTCCCGCCGTTTAGAGTCCCTGTCGAAAAAACGCGTCCTCACGGACCCGACTGCTTACCTGGCGGACCGCCGCCAGGATGTGGACCATATGACCCACCGGCTCTGTGCCGCCATGCGTCTGGTGACAGATGTCCAAAACCGCCGCTTCGGCGCGCTGGCCGCGTCGCTGGATGCCCTCAGCCCACTGAAGGTCCTGGGCCGCGGCTACGCACTGGCTCAGCAGCCGGACGGCACGGTGCTCCGCAGCGCCGACCAGGCGCGGATAGGGGAGACCCTGCGCCTGCGGCTGGCCGACGGCGCCTTGCGGTGCCAAGTAAAGGAAAAGGAGAACGAACATGGCAGCAAAAAAGACGTTTGAGGAGAATATGTCCCGGCTGGAGGAGATCGTCTCCCTGCTGGAAAGGGGCGATGCCACGCTGGGCGACAGCATGGCGCTGTTTGAGGAGGGCACCAAGCTGGTGAACGCCTGCCGCAAGGAGCTGGACACCGCCGAGCAGAAGGTGGTCAAGCTGTCCAAGGGCCCCGATGACGCGCCGGTGGAGCATGATTTTGCTGCGGAGGATTGAGCCATGGACTACGAAAGACACTACGAGCAGTACCGCGCGGCGGTGGAGGACTACCTTTCCGCCCTTTTTGCCGGCAGCGCACCCTATGACCGTCTCTACGATGCCATGCGGTACAGTGTGCTCTCCGGCGGCAAGCGCATCCGCCCGGTGCTGACGCTGGAATTCGCCCGTCTGGGCGGTATCGACTGGCATCTGGCGCTGCCCTATGCCTGCGCGCTGGAGCTGGTACACAACTATTCCCTCATCCACGACGATCTGCCCTGCATGGACAACGACGACCTGCGCCGTGGCAAGCCCACCAACCACAAGGTCTACGGCGAAACGCTGGCCGTCCTGGCCGGCGACGCCCTCCAGCCCGAGGCCTTCCGTCTCATTTCCCAGGCGCCGGGTCTGTCCGCCGAAAGCCGTATCACGGCGGTCGAGATCCTGGCCAAAGCCGCCGGTGCCGACGGCATGGTGGCCGGACAGGTGCTGGACACCCTCTGCGACGTCCGCGAGGAATCCGGTCTGATTCAGCTGGACCGTCTCAAGACCTGCGCCATGATCTCCGCCGCGGCGGAACTGGGCTGTGTGGCCGCCGGAATGAACGCCGACAAGCGCCGTCAGGCCCGTGAATTCGGCGACGGCCTTGGTCTGGCCTTCCAGCTCCGTGACGATATCCTGGATGTGACAGGCGCACAGGAGGTGTTCGGCAAGCCCATCGGCTCGGATAAAGAGGAAGGCAAGGTGACCTTCGTTGACCTGAAGGGGCCGGAGGCCTGCCAGCAGGAGGTGGAGACCCAGACGGCCCGCGCCAAGGCTGCGGTGGCCGGTTGGGCGGACAGCGATTTCCTGCGGGAGCTGGCGGATCGAATGGTTCTGAGGGTGAAATAAAATGTGGTTTGTGTTTGCGTTGCTGTCGGCGGTGTTTGCGGCACTGACTTCGATATTGGCGAAAGTGGGTATCGATGGGGTGAACTCTAACCTCGCCACGGCTGTCCGAACGGTAATCGTTGTGTTCATGGCATGGGGGATGGTGTTCCTGACGAACGCGCAGGGCGGCATCGGGGACATCAGCCGAAAAAGCTGGCTGTTCCTTATTCTGTCGGGACTGGCTACAGGTGCCTCGTGGCTGTGCTACTACAAGGCGTTGCAGATTGGCGAAGCCTCCAAGGTCGTGCCAATCGACAAGCTGAGTGTGGTCATTACGCTGGTGCTGGCGTTTGTGTTTCTGCGGGAGCAGTTCACCGTCAAATCGCTGATAGGCTGCGTCCTTATCACCATCGGAACGCTGGTCATGGTGCTCTGATGGCGTACAAAGCTGAGAACCATGCCGGAGGGCATGGTTCTCAGTTTTATTTCCCACTGCCATAGTCACACAGCGCCCGCAGGGCGCAATTTTCGCAGTCCGGCTTCCGTGCCATACACAGCGCACGGCCATGGAGCACCATGCGGTGGCAGAAGTTATTGGCCTCCTCCGGTGGAATGACCTTCCGCAGCTGCTGCTCCACCTTCAGTGGGTCCTTGCTGCCGTCCGTCAGTCCCAGCCGCCCGGTGATGCGGATGCAGTGGGTATCGCAGACGTAGCCATCCCTGCCATAAATATCGCCCAGGATCAGGTTGGCTGTTTTCCGCCCCACACCGGGCAGTGAGAGCAGGTCCTCCATGTTGTCCGGGACCTTTCCGCCGAAACGCTCCACCAGCATTTTGGCGGAGCCAACGATGTCCCGGGCCTTGGCCCGCCAGAAGCCGCAGGACTGCACAAAGGTGCCCACCTCGTCCACATCGGCGGCGGCAAAGGCCTCCAGCGTGGGATAGCGGGCAAACAGCGCCGGCGTCACCAGATTGACACGCGCGTCGGTGCACTGCGCCGCCAGACGCACGGAGAACAGCAGCTCATAGTCCTTTTGATAGTCCAGCGAACACAGCGCGTCCGGGTACAGCGTCTTCAGCGCCGCGATAATGGTGCTGACCTGTTCCTTCGACTTCATGCGACATCACCTCATCCCAATTGTAACAGAGGTTGCAGAAAAAGGCAATCTGTGCTATACTGTTTCATAAGATTTTCCACAGAAGGGAGGCGGTGCCGCTATGCGTCCGCTGGCAGACGAGATACGGCCCCAGACGCTTGACGATGTGGCCGGACAGAAGCACCTGCTGGGCGAGGGGGCGCTGCTGCGCCGCCTGATCGAGAACGGCACCGATGCCAACCTCATTTTCTACGGTCCCTCCGGCACCGGAAAGACCACTGTGGCCAACATTATTGCCAAGCAGGCGAAAAAGGCGCTGTATACCCTTAACGCCACCACCGCATCCCTCCAGGATGTGAAGAATGTCATGGCGGATGTGGACACCATGATGGCCCCCAACGGTATCCTGCTGTACCTGGATGAGATACAGTATTTCAACAAGAAGCAGCAGCAGAGCCTGCTGGAATTCCTGGAAAACGGCAAGATCACCCTGATCGCCTCTACCACAGAGAACCCGTATTTCTATATCTACAACGCACTCCTGTCCCGCAGCACGGTTTTTGAATTTAAGCCTCTGTCGGTGGAGGATACCATCCCCGCCGTGGAACGGGGCCTGCGTATCGAGCAGGAGAGGAGCCAGCTGCCCTTTACCTGGGAAGAGGATGTGCCCCGCACAGTGGCCGCCGGCTGCGGCGGCGATGTTCGAAAGGCCATCAACGCCGTGGAGCTGCTGTACCGTTCCGCCAAGCCGAAGGACGGCGGGTTATATGTGACAAGGGAGGACGCCTTACAGCTCAGCCAGTGCAGCGCCATGCGCTATGACAGGGAGGGGGATGACCACTATGACCTGCTCTCCGCCCTGCACAAATCCATCCGAGGCTCTGACCCGGACGCGGCGGTGTACTACCTGGGCCGTCTGCTGGTGGCGGGGGACCTGATCTCTCCCTGCCGTCGTCTGCTGTGCATCGCGGCGGAGGATATCGGCCTTGCGTACCCGCAGGCCATCACCGTCACAAAGAGCTGCGTGGACGCGGCGCTGCAATTGGGCCTGCCGGAGGCGCGGCTGCCCCTGGCCGAGGCGGCGGTGCTGCTGGCTACCGCGCCCAAGTCCAACAGTGCCCACAACGCCATCATCGCCGCTATGGAGGATATTCAGCGCGGCGCGGTGGGGGACATCCCCCGGCACCTGAAGAACGTCCACGCCGACAGTACCGGCGCGGACAAGGCCCCCGCCTATAAGTACCCCCACAATTACCCGGACCACTATGTGCAGCAGCGTTATCTGCCGGAGTCTCTGGGAGATACGCATTACTACGAGTACGGTGAAAACAAGACCGAGCAGGCCGCCAGGCGGTACTGGGACGACATTAAGGGGAAGAACGGAAATGGACCTGCGGTTACATGATGTTTTAGAGCTGAAAAAGGAGCACCCCTGCGGCAGTAAACGCTGGCAGGTGCTCCGCGTGGGCATGGATATCAAGCTCCGGTGCCTCGGCTGCGGCCACGAGGTCATGCAGCCCCGGCGTAAGATCGAAAAAATGATACGGCGCATCGTGCCGAAGGAGGAATTGCAATGAGACCGAAATGGACAAGATACTTCGCCATGGGCATCGCCCTGCTGCTGGCCATCGTTATGGCCGTAACGCTGGTCCTGCCATATCTGGGATTGTGAGGCTGCCATGAAGCACTGTATTCTGGCAAAATTCACGCCGGAGGCCAAGGCGCAGCGCGCCGCGCTGCTGCCGCGTATCCGGGAGATATTCTCCGCCGCGGCGGATATTCCCGGCGTTCACGGCGCGGAGGTCATCCCCAACTGCGTGGACCGGGACAACCGTTACGACGTGCTCATTCGTCTGGACATGGACCGCGAGGCCCTGCCCCTGTACGATGTGTCCGCTATGCACCACCGGTGGAAGGATGAGTTCACGCCCTTGCTGGAGAAGAAGGCCATCTTTGATCATGAATCATAACCACCAGTTTACTGGTGGTTATGATTTTCTATTAGCGGGAGAGCCGCCATACGGACAGCTGGTATGCTACATGGTTTCTGTGCTGTCCTCCGCGCTGGCCCATACCATTCTTTACAGCCCGTGGGTCATCTATTTCCTCTGTATTGCTTTGGACAAAAGCTTTGAAGAATTATTCTTTTTTTAGGAGGCAGCTATGGATCATGTATTGCTTTTGATTTTGGGTATATTTTTGTCGGTGCTCGGCATCTTGAATATCAAAGGGAATATCAGCACGATACATTCCTACAATCGCAGGAAAGTACGTGATGAGGATATTCCAAAATACGGCAAGGCTGTTGGTACAGGAACGCTTGTTATTGGTGCTTCCTTGGTTTTATCGTATCTCGTCACCTTTTGGAATGAAACGGTAATAGATTATATTGTTCTTCCGGCGATGGTTGTTGGCCTGGCCTTTATCCTATATGGGCAGATCAAATACAATCACGGTATCTTTTGACCCGTAAAAATGCCACCTCATGAGATCGATCCTCACGAGGTATAGAAAAGGTGCCAATAAAGTGTCAATAAGGTGTCAACAACAGCCATAAAAGAGCAACAAGAGCTATATCAAAATGTATACCAAAATGTATACCAAAATGACGCGAAATGTCAATGATAAGCGGTGACGGATGGATCAAAAAGCGGCAGCGAACCGGTTACAAATGCTGCGGTGCCCGCCCGGTTGCGACGTTTTTTTTCGTCCCGCCGCCCTATAATAGTGGCAGCGAGGTGAGGCAATGACTGTGGTATATCTGGACCGCGTTTTCCTGCTCAACAGCGTGGTAGACTATCTGCTTTTCCTATGTGCCGCAAGGCTTTGCGGCTTTCCGCTGCATCGAAGGCGGCTGCTTTTTTGCGCGGTGCTGGGCGGCGTTTACGCGGCTGCGGGCTTTATTTCCGAGCTTGCATTTTTGGCTCACCCGGCGATTCGATTGGCCTTTGGAGGCTTGCTGGCGCTTGCTGCCTTTCGCCGTTTCCGCCCGGTCCTCACATTTTTTTTGCTTTCGGCCGCCCTCGCCGGCACCCTGCTGGCCCTCGGCCTGGCCTTTGGCTCGGTGGCGGGACTGGCACAGCGGTTGTATTACGCCGATGTTAGCTGGCAAGCGCTTATACTGGTCAGTATATTGTTTTACGTGCTTCTCCGGCTTTTTGCCGGTCAGGCAGCACGTCATGGAGGGGGAGAATTGTTGCAGATCAAAGTATCTGTCGGCGGCAGGATACAAACCGTTACCGCCCTGCACGACACGGGTAATACACTGAGGGATCCGGTTACCGGGTGTCCGGCGCTGGTAATGGAGCGCCGTTCCGCAGACGCATTATGGACACCGGCGGTGGCCGATGTTTTGGCAGAGCAGCTGTCTCCGGAAGAGAAAATGGCAAAGCTGCACCGAATAGGTTGTCCGGTACGGTTTACACTGCTGCCTTTTCGCGCGGTGGGGACGGCTGCAGGCCTGCTGTTGGCAGCCTGTAGCGATTACATAGAAGTGAATGGCAAACGCTATCCACGGACACCCGTCGCGCTGTCGGAGCAAGCTGTCAGTGATGGCGGCGGGTATCACGCCCTGTGGGGGGCAATGGAAGGGGGAATAGGGCATGGCAAAGCTTCTGATTTGGCTGAAACGCCTGTGGCACAGCGTATACAGGCCGGATAAGGGCATGTACATCGGCGGGAGCGATACGCTGCCGCCGCCCTTACCGAGAGATGAGGAGTCTGTTCTGCTGGAAAAGCTGAATACCGGCGATTTTCAGGTGCGGCAGACGCTGATCGAACACAACCTGCGGTTGGTGGTTTACATAGCCAGACGTTTTGAAAATACCGGTATCCATATAGAGGACCTGATCTCCATTGGCACTATCGGATTGATCAAGGCGGTCAATACGTTCCGGACAGATAAGAATATCAAGCTGGCTACCTACGCCTCGCGGTGTATTGAGAATGAAATTCTCATGTACTTGCGGAAGAACGGCGCACAACGGACAGAAGTCAGCTTCGATGAGCCGCTGAATACCGACTGGGACGGAAAAGAACTGCTGCTCAGCGACGTACTGGGGACTGACAGCGATGTGGTCATGCGGCCTATTGAAGCGGATGTGGACCGGCAGCTGCTGCAAACGGCGGTATCGCACCTCAGTCCGAGAGAGAGGGATATCATCACCATGCGGTTTGGCCTGGGCGGTATCAAGGAGCTCACCCAAAAGGAGGTGGCGGATCGATTGGGGATTTCGCAGAGCTACATATCACGGCTGGAGAAGCGTATCATCCTGCGACTGCGGCGAGAATTGCAGAAAATGAACTAAAGGCTGTGAAGGAGTACACCTTCACAGCCTTTGCGCGGTCAAATATTATTGTAAGGATAGGGCGGCCGGACGGTTGACCACCATCATATTGTAGTAACGCAGCAAATGATAATCATCTTTATCCAGTTTGATGGTGCTCAGCAGGCGGTCGTTTTCCTCCAGCGGCTCTTTAGAGATCAGCGCCTTCAATGCAATGGGTGCAAAGAACGGGGAGGAGCCGATACCGGATACCAGTCCCACGGCGGGCATACGGTTCTGCATGGGATTGAGCATACAGATATACATCTTTTCCGCCTCGTTGATCTGATTGGTCAACACCATGTGGGTGATGGTGTCGTAAGCCTTCATCTCTCCGGTGAACAGATGCTGGCAACGGTCCGGGTCGGAGAAGGACGCCACGCCCATATACAACGTGACCTCGACACTCTCGTGGTCCACTGACTGAGAAAACCGAAGAAGTGAGCGTACCATCTGGCGAATACGGCCATCATAGTAGTACATATAGGCCAATGTCTGATTGAAGTAGCTATTCTTAGGTAGCGCCGGCTCCGCATGGAACATGGGGGGCTGATAATCGATGAAGCATTTTAGATCAATATCCAGTGCCTGCGCAATCTCGTACAGTGTTTCGATGTCGATGGTAATGGCACCGTTTTCGTACTTGGATAGCGTCGCTTTGCTCTTATTGATCATGGTGGAGAATTGCTCGATGGTATAGCCGCGGCTCTTGCGGTATTTTTTGATGCGTTGTCCCACAAAATAAGAAAAAGAGCTCAAAAGCGACACCTCCTTATAATGGAGTAATGATACCAAACGTTTGGTAGGAAGTCAATAGTTTTTTTCTGTGAAGGAAACCTTTTTCACTGGCCTTTTCTTTTTAATAAACCATTCGGTGAAAATAGTAGTAAACAAAAGAAAGCCCCCGGCAACCATACGGATGTCGGGGGCCAAAATGATGTAAGTAAGAATGTATGAACGACTTACTTAGCGGCTTCCATGCCGGCCAGCAGAGCCTTCTTGTTGCCCTCCAGGAAGCGGGCCTTCTTCTCACCCAGCTCGATGCGGATAGCTTCCATCATGCTTTCCACGGAGGTGACGGGAGCCTTGGCCAGGGTCGCGCCCAGGATGGCCACGTTGGCACCCTTGGGGTTGCCGATGGATTCGGCAATGCCGTTGGCATCGCAGTACACCACGGTGATATCATCGCGAACCGCTTTGCGGTCGATGATGGAGCTGTTGATGACCAGAACGCCGCCGGGCTTCACGTGTGCTTCAAACTTGTCCAGAGAAGGACGGTTCATCGCCACGATCACGTCGGCCTTGTCCACCAGAGGGGAGGCAACGGGGTCATCGGAGACGATGACGGAGCAGTTGGCGGTACCGCCGCGCATCTCGGGGCCATAAGAGGGCAGCCAGGAAACGTGCTTACCGTCCAGCATGCAAGCCATGGCGACGAACTTACCGATCAGCAGCATACCCTGACCGCCGAAACCGGCGAAAATAAAGGTTTTTTCCATGTTACTTCGCCTCCTTGTCTTTGTAAACGCCCAGAGGATAGTAGGGAATCATGTTCTGCTCCAGCCAGTTCATAGCTTCCACCGGAGACAGGCCCCAGTTGGTGGGGCAGGTGGACAGCACCTCGATCATGGTGAAGCCCTTACCCTCCATCTGCAGACGGAAGGCCTTGGCAATGGCCTTCTTGGCCTTGGCGATGTTGGCGGTATTGTTGACCGCCACGCGCTCAATGTAGTAAGAACTGGGAACAGCGGCCAGCATCTCGCACATCTTGATAGGCAGACCACTCCACTCCTCGCTGCGGCCAGCAGGGCAGGTAGTTGCCTTTTGGCCGATCAGGGTGGTGGGGGCCATCTGACCGCCGGTCATGCCATAGATCGCGTTGTTGACAAAGATGGTGGTGATCTTCTCGCCGCGGTGGGCGGCGTGAACGATCTCCGCGGTACCGATAGACGCCAGGTCACCGTCGCCCTGATAGGTGAATACCAGAGTATCCTTGCCGACGGAGCGCTTGATACCGGTGGCAACAGCGGGTGCGCGGCCGTGGG